>ENA-OQHA01000459-OQHA01000459.1-human-gut-metagenome-genome-assembly--contig:-NODE-459-length-20566-cov-2.988307_pt1 | contig 20566 bp, 27 predicted proteins | sample MGYA00242558_ERZ504707 | MGnify/ENA primary metagenome ERZ504707 (study PRJEB26092, sample SAMD00036197) | human gut metagenome | host: Homo sapiens | study: EMG produced TPA metagenomics assembly of...
TAATGAATTACCCATCTTACGTTCGATTTGTCGATACCCATGCCGAAAGCAATGGTGGCACAGACGATCTGTACCCGGTCATTGATGAATCATCCTGTGCGGCATCGCGTGCAGCCGTACTCAGTCCGGCATGATAAACCGCAACATGCAGCCCGTGATCCTCAAGCATCTCAGCTACTTTTTCCGTCGTGTTCCGGCTCATGCAGTAAATGATTCCGCTTTCTCCCGGATGACGGTCGATAAACTGAAGAATGCTTCTGATCTTTTCTTTCTGCTGATAGCCCCGTTTCACCTCCAGACTGAGGTTGGGACGGTCGAAGGAAGAAATAAACACTTGCGGATTTCTCATGGCCAGCTGTTGTACGATGTCTTGCCGGGTTATTTTGTCTGCTGTTGCAGTCAGTGCGACAATCGGTACATTGGGAAACTGCTGGCGGAGCACTTTCAGCTGTGTATATTCCGGACGGAAATCATGTCCCCATTGGGAAATGCAGTGAGCTTCATCAATGGCAAAAAGCGAAACACGGATATCCTTCAGCAGAAAATTCAGTTCCGAAAGGAGGCGTTCGGGAGAGATATAAAGGAGTTTTACCCGTCCCTGCATACATTCGAAACGCAGATTGGCGTTGACCGTTTCATCGTTGCTGCTGTTCAGGCACGGGCGATGATTCCGTTGGCCTGCAAACTTTCCACTTGGTCTTTCATGAGTGAGATCAGCGGTGAAACAACGATGGCTGTTCCTTCCATCATCAGGGCAGGAAGCTGGTAGCAGATGGACTTTCCTCCTCCTGTCGGCATCAGCACCAGGGTGTCTCTCTTTTCCAGAATGCACGTGATGATTTCCTGTTGCAGGGGGCGGAACTGCGTATATCCGAAGTATGATTTTAATGTTTTCAGCATAATTGTCTATTGGGATGAAACGGAGTGCAAAGATAGTTATTCTTTCCGTTTTTCCGTTGGGGGAAGACGGGGCTGCACGACGGGAAACACTGAAAAATATGCCGTAATTTGTAATATTTAAGAAAAATGATTTTCATTTAATTGTAGATTTCAAAAACTTCTGCCATTTTTGTATAATGTATAAAAATTAAACCTCTTAATTAAAAACAGGACAGATGAAAGATACAGAACTTCAGATGCAGGAACAGGAACAATCTCCTGCAAAAAAACCTTACAACATCAGGGAGCGCAAAATTAAGAATGCTGCTTATCGAGGAATGATTCGTCCGGAACTGGCGGATGAACTGTATGACAAGATCATGAATATCGTAGTATTTCAGAAGAAGTATAAAGACCCCAATTATTCTGCACGTGATCTTGCTAAAGAATTGAAAACCAATACTCGTTATCTGTCGGCTGTTATTAACTCCCGCTTCGGAAAAAACTATTCATGTCTGTTGAACGAGTATCGTATCAAGGAAACTTTGCATTTGCTGGTTGATAAACGTTACGCTGAGAAAAATGTAGAAGAAATCAGCGCGTTGGTAGGTTTTGCCAACAGACAATCGTTCTATGCAGCTTTCTATAAGAACATGGGTGAGACCCCGAATGCTTACCGTAAGAAACATTCTGACAAAAATAAGAATATAGATAATGGAACAACAGGAGGATACGTTTGAGTATCAAGTGGAACAGTTTGCCGATTTGCAGATTTTGCGTTATCGGGTACCCGGTTTTGAAAAATTGTCTCTGCGCCAGAAACAGCTGATTTACTATCTCTCTCAGGCAGCTCTGGAGGGAAGAGACATCTTGTATCATCAGAACGGCAAGTACAATTTACCGGTCCGCCGGCTGCTGGAAGCAGTGTATGTGGCTTACAAGGGACCTCGTGATACGGATGAATTTCGTGCGTTTGAGGTGTATCTGAAACGCGTCTGGTTTGCCAATGGCATTCACCACCATTATTCCTGCGACAAGTTTGTGCCCGGTTTCACGCCGGATTATCTTCGCAGCCTGGTTGAATCTTTGCCTGCCGATGCATTGCCTTTGGCAGAAGGAGAAACATGTACCGAACTTTGCAACCGCCTGTTCCCCGTCATCTTCGATCCGGAAGTGATGCCCAAACGGGTTAATCAGGCCGATGGGGAAGATCTGATTCTGACTTCAGCGGCCAATTATTATGAAGGAGTCACTCAGCAGGAGGCCGAGGATTTCTATGCCGCCATGAAGACTCCCGGAGAAACTGAACCGGTCATGTATGGCATGAACAGCCGTCTGGTGAAAAAGGATGGTGTGGTACAGGAAGAGGTATGGAAGATTGGAGGCATGTACGGAGAAGCTTTGCAGAAGATTGTTTCCTGGCTGGACAAGGCTGCTGAGGTAGCCGAAAATGACCGTCAGCGTGAGGTGATCCGCCTGCTGACGGAGTTCTACCGCACGGGCGATCTGAAGACGTTTGATGCCTATTCCATTGTCTGGTTAAAAGATACGGATTCCCAGGTGGACTTTGTTAACGGGTTCATCGAGAGCTATGGTGATCCGCTGGGTATCAAGGCCAGCTGGGAATCTATTGTTAACTTCAAGGATTTGGAAGCAACTCGCCGTACGGAACTCATCAGTGAGAATGCCCAGTGGTTTGAAGATCATTCTCCGGTGGCACCTCAGTTCCGCAAGGAAAAGGTGAAAGGTGTTTCGGCCAAAGTGATTACGGCAGCCATGCTTGGCGGTGACTTGTACCCCAGTACGGCTATCGGTATCAATTTGCCTAACTCCAACTGGATACGCAGCGTGCACGGATCCAAATCGGTAACTATCGGCAACCTGACATCGGCCTATAACCAGGCGGCCCGTGGAAACGTTTCCGCGACGAGTTTGTATACAGCCCTGTCGAGATCGGATTGCTGGATAAATATGCAGACATCACCGGTGATTTACATACCGATCTGCATGAATGTCTGGGACACGGTTCCGGACGCTTGCTGCCGGGTGTGATCCGGATGCGTTGAAAGCATACGGCTCAACGATAGAGGAAGCGCGTGCCGACCTGTTCGGACTGTATTATATTCCGGATCCCCGTATGGTGGAACTGGAACTGGTGCCTGATGCGGAAGCGTATAAGGCGGAATATTATGCTTACATGATGAACGGACTGATGACCCAGCTGGTGCGTATCGACCGGGATGCAATGTCGAGGAAGCTCACATGCGTAACCGTCAGCTGATTGCCCGGTGGGCATTGGAACAGGGAATGGAACAAAAAGTTGTGGAACTTGTGGTCCGCGACGGCAAGACATTTGTCCGCATCAACGACTATGAGCAGTTGCGGAGTCTGTTCGGCCGCCTGTTGGCCGAAGTACAGCGCATCAAGAGTGAAGGCGATTATGAGGCTGCCCGCCAGTTGGTGGAAACCTATGCCGTACGGATTGATCCTGCCTTGCATGCAGAGGTGCTGGAACGTTACCGGCAATTGCATCTGGCTCCCTACAAAGGATTCATCAATCCGGTGTATACACCTTGTTACGATGCGGAAGGCCGTTGGACTGATGTGAAAGTAGACTATACGGAAGGATATGCTGCCCAGATGCTTCGTTACAGCCGGGATTATGCGAATGTAACGGAAGACTGAGACGGAATGACACTTACGGCAACTATAAAGAATCAAGGAAATGACAGATCAACTACACGAAACTCTGAAAGATATCAAAGCTAAATTCCGTTTGTATATGAACGGAGTTGTCTCTCAAAGCATGCGCGAAAAAGGACTTGACTACAAATTGAATTTTGGAATAGAGTACCCGCGTATCAGAGAAATCGCAGCAGGCTACGAACCCAGTCACGAATTGGCTCAGGCACTCTGGAAGGAAAACATCCGGGAGTGTAAGATTATGGCCGGGCTGCTGCAACCGGTCGATACCTTCTATCGGGAGATTGCAGAGATCTGGATGGAAGATATACACAATTCGGAACTGGCACAATATACGGTGATGAATTTGTTTCAACACCTTCCCTATGCAGCGGAAGTGGTGTTCTGCTGGATAGCCGATGAGCGCGAATACTTCCAGCTTTGCGGCTTCCTGCTGATGGCCCGGCTGCTGATGAACGGCATGACGCTGAACGACCGGCAGAAGCCGAGTTTATGGATCAGGCATTTACAGCTCTGGAAAGCGATTCGCTGCAAATACGGAAAGCTGCTGCTCTGGCATTGTGCAAGTTTGGAAGCCAGTCGCGTGAAAATATGAAGAAACTGGGAAAACCGCTGGCTGTTCTGTCGAAGTCACAGCGCCCCGGAGTGAGTGCTATTGCTGAAGAAATAAAAAATGAGGCAGAATATTGCCGGTAATTTTCTTGGATTACTTAAAAAGAGTTATCTTTGACGACTGAACGCATGAACGGATGGAAGAGAATATAAAAGATAAGGTTAGGCAGATCCTCACAGAGTATCTTCAGAAGAACGGACATCGGAAGACGCCCGAGCGGTATGCTATACTCGAAACAATCTATTCCATCAAGGGCCATTTTGATATTGATGAGCTTTATTGTTACATGGCCGAAAAGGAAAAGTTCCGTGTCAGTCGGGCCACACTCTATAATACGATTGTCCTGCTGATTGATGCAGGTCTGGTGATTAAGCATCAGTTTGGCAATACTTCGCAGTATGAGCGTTCATACAATAACGAGACCCATCATCACATGATTTGCACTTCCTGCGGCAAGGTTTCCGAGTTTGAGGATGAAAATCTGAAGTTAGCCATTGCCCAGTATCGTACGAAGGGATTCTATCCTTCGCATTATTCCTTATATATATATGGACTCTGCAGCAAGTGTATGGGACTCAAGCGTAAGAAACATAAATAAATTTATAAAACTGAAAAGCATGAAAGTAGATGTTTTGTTAGGTTTGCAATGGGGAGACGAAGGCAAAGGTAAAGTTGTTGACGTATTGACACCCCGCTATGATGTTGTTGCTCGTTTTCAGGGCGGCCCGAATGCTGGTCACACTCTTGAATTTGAAGGACAGAAGTATGTGCTTCGTTCCATTCCTTCAGGTATATTCCAGGGCGACAAGGTAAATATTATCGGTAACGGAGTTGTTCTGGATCCGGCACTGTTCAAAGCTGAGGCTGAAGCGCTGGAAGCAAGCGGACATCCGCTGAAGGAACGCCTGCACATTTCCAAGAAGCTCATCTGATTATGCCGACTCACCGTATTCTGGATGCTGCATATGAAGCAGCCAAAGGCGATGCAAAGGTAGGAACTACCGGTAAGGGAATCGGTCCTACTTATACAGACAAGGTAAGCCGTAACGGTTTGCGTGTGGGAGATATCCTGAATAATTTTGAAGAAAAATATGCTGCGGCCAAAGCCCGTCACGAAAAGATACTGAAGAGTCTGAACTATTCTTACGATATCACTGAACTGGAAAAACAGTGGATGGAAGGTATCGAATACCTGCGCCAGTTCCCGCTGGTAGACAGTGAACACGAAGTGAACAGACTGCTGAAGGAAGGCAAGAGCGTACTTTGCGAAGGTGCACAGGGTACGATGCTGGATGTTGACTTCGGTTCGTATCCGTTCGTGACTTCTTCCAATACCATCTGTGCAGGAGCCTGCACCGGACTGGGACTGGGCCCGAACAAGATCGGAGAGGTATACGGTATCATGAAAGCTTACTGTACTCGTGTAGGTTCCGGACCGTTCCCGACCGAACTGTTTGATGAAACCGGTAAGACTATCCGTGATCTGGGTCATGAATACGGAGCTGTAACCGGACGTGAACGCCGTTGCGGATGGGTGGATCTGGTTGCTTTGCGTTATGCCATTATGGTGAACGGTGTTACTCAGCTGATCCTGATGAAGAGTGACGTACTCGACGGCTTCGATACCGTAAAGGCTTGTGTGGCTTATAAGGTAAACGGAGAAGAGATCGATTACTTCCCGTATGACATCACAGAAGGTGTAGAACCGGTGTATGTGGAACTTCCCGGATGGAAGACTGACATGACCAAGATGACCAGTGAAGATGAGTTCCCCGAAGAATTCAATGCATACATTGCTTTCCTCGAAGAACAGCTGGAAACTCCGATCAAGATCGTATCAGTAGGTCCTGACCGCGCACAGACTATTGAACGTTATACCGAAGCAGAATAACAGACCTTATTATAATAAGGGAAAAACGCTATAGACGCAGGCTGGAAACAGGAGGTTTCCGGCCTGCGTTTTTGCTTTTAGCAATTTTATTCTTACCTTTGCCGACATTCTGTAGCGCAAGTATATACGTATGATTTCAATAGAAGGACTGAAAGTCGAATTTGGCGTGACACCTCTGTTTCAGGATGTGTCGTTCGTGATCAATAAAAAAGACCGTATTGCTCTGGTAGGAAAGAACGGAGCCGGAAAATCTACCATGCTGAAAATCCTTGCGGGACTGCAAAGGCCCACAGAAGGAACTGTCGCCGTACAGCGCGGTATTACCATCGGCTATTTGCCGCAGGTGATGGTACTCAGTGATACGCGTACCGTGATGGCGGAAGCGGAAATGGCTTTCGAACACATATTCGAGATGCAGGATCGTCTGGCCAGAATGAATCAGGAACTGGCAGACCGTACGGATTACGATTCGGAAAGCTACCATGAACTGATTGACCGTTTCACCCATGAGAACGAACGTTTCCTGATGATGGGGGGAACAAATTACAAAGCCGAAATAGAACGTACCCTGGTGGGACTGGGATTTGACCGGAAAGACTTTGACCGTCCCACTTCCGAGTTCAGCGGAGGCTGGCGTATGCGTATCGAACTTGCCAAGCTGCTGTTGCGTCGTCCTGACGTACTTCTGCTCGACGAGCCGACCAACCACCTGGATATCGAGAGTATCCAGTGGCTTGAAAACTTCCTGCGTGTCAGTCCGGGTGCCGTTGTACTGGTCAGCCACGACCGGGCTTTCATCAACAATGTGACCAACCGCACCATTGAGATCTCCTGCGGACGGATTTACGACTACAAGGTTTCTTACGATGAGTTTGTGGTGCTCCGCAAGGAACGCCGCGAGCAACAGCTTCGCGCTTACGAAAACCAGCAGAAGGAAATCAAGGATACGGAAGACTTTATCGAACGTTTCCGTTATAAGGCTACGAAGGCAGTGCAGGTACAGAGCCGCATCAAGCAGCTGGAGAAGATTGTCCCCATCGAAGTGGATGAGGAAGATACTTCCAGTCTGCATCTGAAGTTTGCTCCGGCCACCCGGTCGGGTAATTACCCCGTTATCTGCGAAGGAGTCCGAAAAGCCTATGGCGATCATGTAGTTTTCCACGACGTAACCCTGACCATCAGCCGGGGAGAGAAGTAGCCTTTGTCGGCAAGAACGGAGAAGGAAATCCACCCTGGTGAAGTGTATCATGGATCAGATTCCATACGATGGCAAGCTGGTGATCGGACACAATGTGCAGATCGGTTATTTTGCCCAGAATCAGGCACAGCTTCTTGACGGCGAGCTGACCGTATTTGATACCATTGACCGGGTAGCCAAGGGAGACATTCGTCTGAAGATCCGTGACATTCTGGGAGGCGATTCATGTTTGGCGGAGAAGCTCCGACAAGAAGTCAAGGTACTTTCGGGAGGAGAGCGGAGCGTCTGGCCATGATCAAGCTGTTGCTGGAACCGGTGAACTTCCTGATACTCGACGAACCTACCAACCACCTGGATATGCGTTCCAAGGACGTGCTGAAGGAAGCCATCCGGGAATTCGATGGAACGGTGATCGTCGTGTCCCACGACCGTGAGTTCCTGGACGGACTGGTAACCAAGGTCTACGAATTCGGCGGAGGTGTGGTGAAGGAACACATTGGAGGAATCTATGACTTCCTGCAAAAGAAACAGATGGAAAACCTGAATGAACTGCAGTTGTCGCAGCCGCCTACGAGTGAAGCCCGCAAGCTGCGCCCGAACCGGTCAGCGAAAGCAAGCTTTCGTATGAAGCCCAGAAGGAACAGGCCCGCAAGGCCCGTAAGCTGGAGAAGCAGGTTGCCGAATGTGAAGAGCGCATCAGCAAGCTGGAACAGCAGATTCAGGAACTGGAAAACAAGATGGCAACACCTGAAGGAGCTTCCGACATGCAACTGTATGAGCAGCACCGTCAGCTGAAGCAGCAGGTCGCTTCCGAAGAAGAAGAATGGGAGCGTCTTTCGCTGGAACTGGAAGAACTCAAGTAACTTTTAACAGATATAAAAGCTTATGAAAACTAAACATTATGTGGCCGTTGCAGCAATGGCTTTTGCCGCAATGACCGGTTGTACCAGCCAAAAGGAAGTGAAGAATACTTCCGGTATTGATTTGGCAAACCTTGACACGACAGTTGCCGCAGGTACGGACTTCTTCCGTTATGCTTGTGGCGGATGGAATGACAGTCATCCTCTGACTGCCGAATATTCCCGCTACGGATCGTTTGATATGCTGGCCGAAACCAATCAGAAGCAGCTTCGCGAACTGATTGAAAGCTTTGCATCGCAGACAAATGAGCCGGGCTCTCAGGGACAGAAGATCGGTGATCTTTATACACTGGCTATGGACAGTGTGAAACTGAACAGCGACGGAGTAGCTCCCATCAAGGCACAGCTGGACAAAATTGCAGCCATCAGCGACCGCAAGCAGATTGTTCCGATGATCGCCGAAATGGCATACGACGGCATTGGTACCTATTTCAGCAGCTATGTATATGCAGACCCGAAGAACAGTGCTCTGAATATTTTCCAGATCAGTCAGGGAGGTATCAACTTGGCGAAAAGGAATATTACCTGGATACAGACAGCGTGACTGCCAACATCCGTGAACAGTATAAACTCTACATCACCAAGTTGTTCAAGCTGGCAGGTTTCACAGATGCTGAGGCTGAGCAGAAGATGAACGATGTACTGGAAATCGAAACAACCATTGCAAAGGCTTCTTTCAGCGCTGTTCAGCGCCGTGATCCGGAAGCTAATTATCACAAGATGACTTATGCTGACCTGAAGAAGCAGTTCTCCGGAATTGACTGGGATGCTTATCTGAAAGGTCTGGGCGTACAGGGCGTGGAAGGACTGAACGTAGAACAGATTGAACCGTTGCAGACAGTGGACAAACTGATCAGCACCCTGCCGCTGGAAAAACATATTTCTTATCTGCAATATACCTGATCGACGCTGCTGCCAGCTGTCTGAGCGATGACTTCGTGGCTGCCCGCTTCGATTTCTACGGTAAGGTATTGTCCGGCCGTCAGGTGAACCAGCCTCGCTGGAAACGTGCCGTTAATGCTGTAAACGGTATGCTGGGTGAAGTTGTAGGACAGATGTATGTGGAAAATATTTCCCTGCAGCAGCCAAGGAACGCATGGTGAACCTCGTGAAGAACCTGCAGACTGCACTGGGCGAACGCATCCAGGCACAGGAATGGATGAGCGACAGCACCAAGCCGTTGCCGCTGAAAAGCTGGCTGCTTTCCATGTAAAAGTGGGTTATCCCGACAAATGGAAAGACTACTCCAGCCTGGAAATCAAGAAAGATTCTTACTGGCTAATGTCTGCCGTGCTTCTGAATGGGCAGTGAGAGACATGTACAGCCGTGTCGGAAAGCCGGTGGACAAGGACGAATGGCTGATGACTCCGCAGACAGTCAATGCTTATTATAATCCTTCAACCAACGAAATCTGCTTCCCGGCTGCTATTCTTCAGTATCCGTTCTTCGACATGAATGCTGACGATGCCTTCAACTATGGAGCTATCGGCGTTGTGATCGGACACGAAATGACTCACGGATTCGATGATCAGGGACGCCAGTTCGACAAGAACGGTAACCTGTGTGACTGGTGGGCCGCAGGCGATGCTGAACGCTTCAACGAACGTGCTCAGGTAATGGTAGATTTCTTCAACAACATTGAAGTGCTTCCGGGACTGAAGGCAAACGGCCAGCTGACACTGGGCGAGAACCTGGCAGACCACGGAGGACTGAACGTGGCTTATCTGGCTTACCGCAATGCAACAAAGGATGCTCCGCTGGGAGTTGTAGACGGCTTCACAGCCGATCAGCGTTTCTTCCTGGCATACGCAGCTCTGTGGGCCGGAAACATCCGCGAAGAAGCTATCCGTCAGTATACGAAGTCTGATCCTCACTCTTTGGGAGAATGGCGTGTAAACGGCGCTCTGCCTCATATCCAGGCATGGTATGATGCATTTGGAATTACAGACAAAGATCCGATGTACATCGCTCCTGAAAAGCGTGTAAATATTTGGTAATTTACTTACCGTATCCAAACAGAAAGTCCGGAACCGGGAATTGATCCCAGGGTTCCGGACTTTTTTTATCATTATTTCCGGTGCTTTTCCCTTTTCGCAACGACTGGACGATCGGGCTCAAACGACCGCACGATTAGGCTTCAACGACTGCACGTTTGGGGCTCAACGACCGCACAATTTTGGGGAACGTAAGACAACTTTTTTTCTTTCCTGCTGTCAGGGGATCAGCAGGGAAGAATCACCGTAACTGAGGAAACGGAAGTCGTGGGCGAGAGCGTAATCGTAGATGGTCCGCCAGTCACCTTTGACAAAGGCTGACACCAGCAGCAGCAGGGTGCTTTGCGGCTGATGGAAGTTGGTGACCATTTTCTGTACGATGTGGTAGGTATAGCCCGGAGCGATGATGATCTGTGTACTGGTGTGCAGGGCTTCCAGCTCGTGACGTTTCATGTAGTCAAGGATCTGTTGAAGCGATTCCACGGTCGTCATCGTAGGATGAGTTTCGTAAGGCTGCCATTGCCGGACGTGCAGTTCCTCCTGTCCGGCATCAGGATGAGAGGCTATTGTCACACCGATGTAGTACAGGCTTTCCAGCGTACGGACTGAAGTCGTACCGACGGCGATGGCTTTTCCTCCGTGTGCGATCAGTTTCTCAATAGTCTGCCGGTTGACAGAAATATATTCGGTGTGCATTTCGTGACCTTCAATTTCTTCGCTCTTCACAGGCTTGAAAGTTCCTGCTCCGACATGGAGTGTCACCTCTTCCAGGTCGACACCTTTGTCACGAAGAGCCTGAAGCACGCGCTCAGTGAAGTGCAGGCCGGCAGTAGGAGCCGCTACGGATCCTTTGATCTTTGAGTAAACAGTCTGATAGGTTTCCTTGTCGCTTTCCTGCGTTTCCCGGTTCAGATAGGAGGAATGGGCAGTTCGCCGAACACTTCCAGGATATCGGCAAAGGTGATTTCCGGGTTATCCCAGGTGAAATCCACCCAGTGACTGGTGCCGCGGCATTCCCCGCGTGTGGCAGTAGGGTAATCGTATGTCCCTTCACGTTCATTTCCTTATGAAGTGATCCTTCCTTCCATTTTTTCAGGTTGCCGATCATGCAGAGCCAGGCGGCGTGGCTGGTCTGCTGGAAGTTCAGCACATAATCGTTGGGCTGTATGGGTTCCAGACAGAATATTTCAATCAGGGCACCGGTTTCCTTGCGGAAATGCAGACGCGCCTGAATGACTTTCGTGTTGTTGAAGATCATCAGTTCTCCGGCTTCCAGGTAATCGGGAAGAGAAGTAAAACGGGTTTCGCTTACCTCACCGTGACGGTACACAAGGAGTTTGGACTGGTCACGTACGGGCAACGGGAATTTGGCGATGCGTTCATCGGGCAGCGGATAATTGTAATCGCTGATTTTGATATGTTTTGTTTCTTCCATATTCGCTATGATTCATTCTTTGCAAAATTACGCACATTTGTGCAAATCCGGAAAGAAAACCGCGAATACTTGTACCGGCCGTCTATTTTGAAATCGTCAGCAGTTTCTTTTCCATGTCCAGATCTTCTTCGGTCATAGTGGGAGAAGGGATGTTGCAGATCCGGATGATGTCCTCCGGCTGGCAGGTGTATTGATAATAACGTTTCTCCTTTTCGTCAAGCTGGTCATAGGTTTTCAGCTGTCCTTTCAGCTTCATGAATTCATCCCGGGCAACGCTTTCGGATACTTTTACAAACAGGATACGCCGTGCAATGGGGTTATAGTTATAGTCAAAGCAGGTATAGACCCCCCGGAGGAATGGAGGACGGTCATACATCGGAAGCTTCAGGCTGATATGGAAAAGGGCCAGCTGGGGCGTCTTGTGTTCGTTGAATGCCAAATATAGATGATTGGTCCCGTTCATCAGGCAGCCCCATGATGAGTTGTTCCGTAGACGTTGTTGTGGATCACTTCCACGTAGTTTCCCTTTTCGGCCGGAACGATGAGATAGGGCTCGACCTTCATGGCCTGACTGGTGGAAGAAAGACTGTAACTGATGTAGATACCGCTATAATTGGCAATCCACGAAAGGGTTTCCCGCATATTGGCTTCCAGTTCTGCCAGGAAAGGGTTGTCGTTTTCTCCTGTCGGAACTTTGGGAGTCACTTGCATGGCGAACAGGGAAGCTTCAGGCTGGGAAGTGAACCCGGCAGTTCTTTTGGATATATTGTTTACCCAAACGAGAGCCTGATCCAGTGCTTCTTCGTTGTTCATTCCTTTTTTCTGATTCTGGAAGAACGCAGGGAGCACAGTGCTGTAAAGGGCAGACAGCACACTGGGTGAAAAGCCGGTCTGTCCGGCAATTTCTTTCATCTTGATTCCTTTTTGTCGCAGAAGGGTGATGCGTTCATATATTTGTTTCAGTTCATCCATGCAATGTGAGGTATAATAGATTTGGGGGAGTAAAGTTAATGTTTTTCCGTCAGTGATCCTTGTTTTTTTATGTGAATCCGGTTCTTTTTTATATTCCGTCAGCCCGAAGATGCGTTCAGAACCCTATATTGGGGAAGCGAATATTACAATCCTGTTTCGTTTCTGATAAGGTTGTGTGTTGTTTCTGTGAGAATCCTGTTGCATGAATATTTCTGAATTGTTACAGGGTTATGAATCATGGAATATTCATTTTTTCAGTGATTTAGGTGCTTTACTTTTGCATCGGATTTGAAAAAAGATGATATGAAAACCATAGAAAAAACATCAATAACTTTACCCGGTTCCGAAAAGAAAAAGGCTCCTGTTCCTGACTGGTTGTTTGTACTCTGGGCAGGAGGTACGGCACTTCTTTCGTATTCGCTGGTGTATGCATTGAGAAAACCTTTCACGGCGGCTGTGTTCGACGGACTGCAGGTTGCCGGTATGGATTATAAGATTGCGGTCAGCATGGTTCAGTTGCTGGGATATGTTGTTGCCAAGCTGTTGGGAATTAAATATATCTCTGAATTGAAACCGGAAGGACGTCTGAAGTTTATCATCGGTTCGGCTGCCTTGTCAGAAGCTTCCTTGCTGGCGTTCGGGCTTCTTCCTGTACCTTACAATATCATTGCCTTGTTCTTCAACGGGCTTTCGCTGGGATGCATGTGAGGAGTGATCTTCAGTTTCCTGGAAGGCCGTCGGACAACTGATATTCTGGCCAGTATCATGGGAGTGAGCATGGCATTGAGTTCCGGTCTGGCCAAATCGCTCGGATTATATGCCTGAACACGCTTCATGTCAGTGAGTTCTGGATGCCGGCCCTTATCGGTGCACTGGCTTTCCCGCTGCTGTGTCTTACGGGGTGGATGATGACCCGATTCCCCAGTCCCAGTGCTGCGGATATTGCTTCCCGCTCTGTCCGCGTTACGCTTGACGGCCGTCAGCGATGGGAACTCTTCCGGCGTTTCATGCCGTTGCTGATCATGCTGTTTGCTGCCAATCTGCTGCTGACGGTTCAGCGGGACATCAAGGAAGATTCATCGTCTGTATCATTGATGTCAGTCAGGTTTCTTCCTGGGCCTTTGCACAGATCGATTCAATCGCCACACTGGTTATGCTGGCAGCGTTCGCCCTGCTGGCAACGACATACGACCACCTGAAAGTACTGTGTATCTTGCTGGTTCTTTCAACGGCAGGTATGGGTACGCTGGCCTTCATCGCCGCCAACTTTGAGGAACTGGCCATCCCGGTACATATATGGCTCTTCTTGCAAAGCCTTTGTCTGGACATTGCTTATCTCAGTTTTCAGACAATCTTTTTCGAACGCTTCATTGCATGTTTCAAGATTCGGGGTAATGTAGGATTCTTTATCATCACCATTGACTTTGTGGGATATCTCGGAACTCTGGCCCTTCTGTTCTTTAAAGAATACTTTGCTTCCCATATCAATTGGGCTGTTTTCTACAATCAGATGAGCGTCTGGGTTGGAATCACCTGCTGTATTGCATTCATGGGATCGCTGGTATATATGACCTGGAAGAAAAACCGGAAACTGGTTCCTCCCCAGAGTCCTGACCAGGGAAAGACCCAGACCGGTGAGCAGGTTGTAATGGAAGAAAATAATGTATATTTAACGACTACGACAATATGAAAAAATTGAATGTGTGATTATGGACTGGGCTGGTACAGCCATTGATTATGGATGTTTTGCACCTGTATCGGTTTTTATTGAGAGTTTTCGTGCGATCGGAATTGAGGTGACTCCGGAAGAAGCCCGCCGTCCGATGGGGTTGACAAAGATTGATCATATCCGTGCGCTGTTTGACATGGAGCGGATTGGAGAAGCATTCCGTCAGAAGTATGGAAGAGTGTATGGAGAGGAAGATGTAAAAGGACGTTATGCTGAGTTCCAGCGTCTGCTGTTTGCTACGCTGAGAGAGTATACGGCTCCGATTTCAGACGTGATCGAAACGATTGACGTATTGCGCAAGATGGGAATCAAGATCGGTTCAACCACCGGATATACCCGTGAGATGATGGATGTAGTGGTACCTGCTGCAGCAGAAAAGGTTACCGTACGGACAATTGTGTTACGTCCGACGGACTTCCGGCCGCGTCCCTATCCGTATATGATTTATAAGAATATGTGTGATCTGGCTGTACCTTCACGCTTGTCTGTTGTGAAATACGGTGATACGATTTCTGATATCAAGGAAGGTGTGAATGCCGGAGTATGGAGTGTCGGAGTAATTCTGGGAAGTAACGAAATGGGACTGACAGAAGATGAAGTTAAGCAACTTCCTGAAGCCGAACTGAAGAAACGCATGGCTGCAGTCAGAAACCGGATGTATGCTGCCGGTGCACATTATGTAGTGGACAGCATCTGTGAGCTGCCTGCCTTGATCGAGAGCATCAATGCACGTATGGAGAATGAAATGAAATAATTGAACTTAAAAAACGAATCAAGATATGAGACCTTATTTGTTGTTGACCCCCGGACCTTTGACTACCAGTGAAACTGTAAAAGAAGCTATGATGAGCGACTGGTGTACCTGGGATGAAGATTATAATCTGGGCATTGTTGAAGTAATCCGCAAGGAACTGGTGAAGCTGGCTTCAAGCCGTCCTGAGGAATATACTGCGGTATTGATGCAGGGAAGCGGAAGCTTCTGTGTGGAATCTGTACTGGGAACAGTGGTTCGTCCGGAAGATCATCTGCTGGTTGCAGCCAACGGTGCTTATGGCAAGCGTATGGGAGTAATCGCTGATTATTATCGGATCAACTGCTCCGTAATGAAGTTTGAAGAAACTCAGCAGGTAGATCCGAAGCAGATTGATCAGTATCTGAATGAACATCCGGAAGTGACACATGTTTCTGTGGTTCATTGTGAAACGACGACCGGTGTCCTGAATCCGCTGGAGGAAGTTGCCGAAGTGGTCAAACGACATGGTAAAGTGTTCATTGTTGATGCCATGAGCAGTTTTGGCGGAGTACCCATTGACATGGCGAAGCTGGGAATTGATTTTATGATCAGCAGTGCTAACAAGTGTATTCAGGGTGTGCCGGGATTCGGTTTCATCATTGCCCGCCGTTCGTTGCTGGAACAGTGCAAGGGAGTGGCACGTTCTTTGTCGCTCGACTTGTATGACCAGTGGGAAACGATGGAAAAGGTCATGGCAAATGGCGTTTCACTTCTCCTACTCATGTGGTTCGTGCTTTTATGCAGGCATTGAAGGAACTGGAGGCCGAAGGAGGTATTGAAGCCCGTTATGCCCGTTATTGCGAAAACCACCGTACCCTGGTAGAAGGCATGCGTGCTTTGGGTTATAAGACTTTGCTTCCGGATGAAGAACAGTCGCCGGTGATCACTTCCTTCTATTATCCTTCTGCAGACTTTGATTTCAAGGATTTCTATCAGCAGCTGAAAGCAAAAGGCTTTGTGATCTATCCGGGAAAGATTTCTCAGGCAGATACTTTCCGTATCGGTAATATCGGAGATGTTTATCCTGCTGATTTCCTCCGTTTGATTGAAGCTGTCAAGGAAGTTCGTCAGAATTAATTGGGGTTGTTCATATTCGTCGGAGCTGGAACAGGCATAGCCGGAAAAGGCTTCCAGCTTTTAAAAAAATGTTTCGGCGTTTGAAGTAAAACGTTTCGGCCTTTTGATGAAAAGACCGGGACGTTTTTTTCGTGATAGTATGGATAAAAATTTCTACTTTTGCGAAAGTAAAAAATGTAACGAATATGAAAATAGGAGATAAAGTCCGTTTCCTGAGTGAAGTGGGAGGCGGCATTGTGAGAGGATTTCAGGGTAAGGACATTGCACTGGTGGAAGGTGAAGACGGATTTGAAATTCCGATGCTGATCAAGGAGTGTGTGGTGATACAGACCGACGACTATAATATTCCGTTGAAGTCTGTTGCAAAGCCTGCTGCTCCGGCAGTGGAAGAGGAAGAGCCGGAAGAAGAAAAGCCCATTACTTACCGGGCTCCTGAGATCCGGGGGAACGATGTCCTGAATGTATTCCTGGCTTATGTGCCTCGGGATATCAGGGAAATCTCGTCAACGGCTTTTGATGCATACCTGGTGAACGACAGCAATTATTTTGTAGACTATCTGTATCTTTCGGCCGAAGGCAAGAGCTGGACGCTGAGAAGCCGGGGAACCGTGAAGCCGAATATGAAACTGCATCTGGAAGAGTTCGACCGGAGTGCACTGAACGGCCTGGAGCACGTGCTGTACAGCTGATGGCTTATAAGGATGACCGTACTTTCCTGATGAAAAATGTAGTCTGCCAGGAATTGCGTATTGACACGGTGAAGTTCTACAAACTTCATACATTCGAGAAGAATGACTTCTTCCCGGAACCGGCCCTGATCTATGACATTGTACGTGATGACGAAACAGCCCGCCAGGTGTTTGTTTCTGCCGAGGATATCAAGGATGCCCTGTTGGGAAAAAAGGGGGACGAGGTTCCTGCCAAACTTCAGAAGAAAGGTCCGAAGGTGAAGAATGATATTGTGGAAGTCGATCTGCACATTCATGAACTGCTGGATGATACGACAGGAATGGGTAATGCGGAAATGTTGAATTATCAGCTGGATGTCTTCCGCAAGACACTGGAAGAGTATCGTACCAGAAAGGGACAGAAGATTGTCTTTATTCACGGTAAGGGAGACGGAGTGTTGCGCCGTGCGATTCTGGATGAACTGAAACGCAAGTATAAAAATTATCCGAGTCAGGATGCTTCGTTCCGTGAATATGGTTTCGGAGCAACCATGGTAACCATTCGTTGAGGCTTATGAAAACATTGAAGGAATTGCTGGCAAAGGATCATTTTGCAGCCAATGCCGGCGTGGAGCTGCTGGAAGTGTCTCCGGGATATGCCCGGGCGCGGATGCTTGTTACGGTGAAACACCTGAATGCAGGAGGTGTCTGTCAGGGAGGTGCCCTGTTTACACTGGCTGACCTGGCTTTTGCTGCGGTGGCGAACAGTCATCTGAAACTGACGCTTTCGCTGAATGCAAACATTACATTTCTGCGTTCGGCGCATGAAGGGTACGTGTATGCTGAAGCGACGGAGACTTTCAGTCACGCCCGGGTACCTTTCATTGAGGTACGGATTACGGACGATGAAGGACAGCTTGTTGCGATTTTTACCAGTTCCGGCTACCGGAAAAACGAGGAACTTCCGGTAGAAACCTTGAAATAAATCCGGAGGAGCGTTGGTTATGAATCATTCCTACGAAGAGCGGTTAGGGACAGATCCCATGCTGCGTCTGATTTTCCGGATGGCTTTGCCAGCCGTAGCGGCGCAGTTTGTGAATTTACTTATGCCATTGTCGACCGTGTCTATATCGGCATATCCCCGGAATCGGCACGGATGCACTGGCAGGGGTAGGAGTCACCATGTCCATTGTGATTCTGATATCATCGTTTTCAGCCATAGTCGGTGCCGGAGGTGCACCGCTTGCTGCCATTGCTTTGGGGCAGGGAAACCGGGAACGGGCCGGAAAGATATTAGGGAATGGATTTGTCCTGCTTTTGCTTTTTACGGTTGTGACTTCTTCACTGGCGTATCTGTTTATGGAACCCGTGCTGTTGCTGACGGGAGCTTCGGAACATACTCTGGGATATGCGGAGGATTATCTGTCTGTCTATTTGCTGGGCACCTTGTTTGTCGAGCTTTCAGTGGGGCTGAATGCTTTTATCAATACACAGGGCAGGCCAGGTATAGCCATGACTTCTGTCTGATCGGGGCAGCCATGAATATTGTGCTCGATCCGGTCTTTATCTTCGGGCTGGACATGGGAGTAAAGGGAGCAGCACTGGCTACAATTCTGTCTCAGGCATGCAGTGCCGGATGGGTGTTGCGCTTTTTGTTTTCCCGACAGGCCTCGCTTCCGCTGGAACGCCGTTACATGAAACTGGACAAAGGGATCGTTTTGTCTATGCTGGCCCTGGGCGTTTCGCCTTTCATCATGGCGAGTACGGAAAGCCTTGTCGGGTTTGTGCTGAACGGTAGTCTGAAACATTTTGGCGATATTCATGTCAGTGCCCTGGCTATTCTTCAGAGTGCGATGCAGTTTGCCAGTGTTCCTTTGGTGGGTTTTGCGCAGGGATTTGTTCCGGTGGCCAGTTACAATTACGGTCACGGCTATAAGGATCGGGTGAGATCCTGCTTCCGGATTTCACTGATCACCATGTTCTCTTTCAATTTTGCACTGATGCTGCTGATGATCTGTTTCCCGTCGGTTGTAGCTTCAGCCTTTACCGATGATGAAGTTCTGATCGGTACGGTACGTTGTGTAATGCCGGTTTTTCTTGCCGGGATGACGATCTTCGGTTTGCAGCGTGCCTGTCAGAATATGTTTGTTGCTTTGGGGCAGGCGCGGATTTCCATTTTCATTGCCCTGCTTCGCAAGGTGATCCTTCTGATACCTCTGGCTTTGTTGTTGCCCCGCTTCTGGGGTGTGAATGGAATTTATGCAGCCGAAGCGATATCTGATGCCACGGCTGCTGTTTGCTGTACGCTGCTTTTTGCCTGGAAGTTTCCGAAAATTCTCTCTCGTATTCCGGATGATCACTTGATGATTTTCAGGAATCTCTCCACATCGCGCTGTATCTTTTTATAGAGAGGAGAATTTTTGTAATATAGGTTTTTTATGAATGACTACTTCGACGGCCACCTGACTGCGCTGATAGTTCGTCAGTTCGTTCTGTAATTGAATGTTATGCAGGGCCAGATCGTGAATCTGCTGTTCACGTTCCCTGCGTAGCACGGTACAGACCGGAATCAGTAGTCTCATGACCACGTTGTCCAGAATGTGATGTCCCTGGATGAACATATAGGTATTGTCCGGGGTTACGTCCAAATTGAGCAGTTCCGCTTTTAAGGATTCAATTTCGTGGAGGGCATTGGAATGTTTTCTTTCCAGTTCCCTGAGCTTGCGCTCTACTTTTTTGGCCATATTTTCCAGACTGCGTTCCGGGTGGCGTGTGCTTACCTGATCCAGCTTGACGTATGAGCAGAAGTCAAGCAGGGAGAACTCTGACAGGATATGCCGGCGGTAGAACCATACAGACCATATAAATAATGGGTAAGCAATCTGGGAATATAATTTCATAAATGCCGGAAAATCAATCAGGCGGTGATCATTCAAGGTAGCGGTTACACAGACTTCGTGCAGGCCTTCTGCATAGCAATGATAGTTCTCGATGGCATAAGCATAGGTCTGGAGTACATACGGACTCTCAATCATATAACGTGATGTCTGTGTCCGTCCCTGCAACAGATAGTCATAGTCACTGTCCACACAAGCAATCATATTTTCACCGAGCTGTTTTCCCAGATGGTTCATCAATACGGTCTTCTTGCCTTTTGCCAGCGAATCCTGTGAGGGAAGCATGACTTCAAAGTATCGGGTATTGTCTTCATAGTCGGCCAGTAAGGCACGCCAGAAGGAGATGTCATCGTAGCTTTCCACATAAGCTACGATCTTTCTTCTTGCTTTCTTCGGACGCAGGCTGTTGGCTGCCTCTATGTAGAGGGAAGAAAGGTTTTCAGTAAGTCTTTTTCCCATAATCTTAGCATTTAAAGAGTCGTTATATCACTGACCTCGGTGACGGCATCCAGCCATCCGTTCATGATGAGGGCCGGAGAATGAGTGGTCAGAATGATCTGTACATTGGGATTCAGGCATCGGATCAGGCTGATCAGCGCTGTTGCCATTCCACGTGCAGGGAAATTTCCGGTTCATCCATAAAAAGAGTACAATGCTGGTTGTCCTGTACGAGCACGGTCAGCAGGATGACGAGCATTTGTTTCTCTCCGGATGAAAGTTGATAAGGAGTGAGGATATCTCCATCCTGCTCAAACTGAATTTCGTTGCTTTTTCGGATGATTTTCTTTCCGGTTTCC
>ENA-OQHA01000460-OQHA01000460.1-human-gut-metagenome-genome-assembly--contig:-NODE-460-length-20510-cov-4.702841_pt1 | contig 20510 bp, 31 predicted proteins | sample MGYA00242558_ERZ504707 | MGnify/ENA primary metagenome ERZ504707 (study PRJEB26092, sample SAMD00036197) | human gut metagenome | host: Homo sapiens | study: EMG produced TPA metagenomics assembly of...
CCACGGCGTCCAGCAGGTTCACGCTCATCGCGCCCGAGCCGGCACCGGACTCAAGCACGCGCATGCCGGAGCGGATGTCGCCGAGCTGAATAACTTGGGCGATGTCCTTCGGATACATGATCTGCGCGCCGCGCGGCATCGAAAGCACATAATCGGCCAGTCGCGGGCGCATCACCGCATACTCCAGCCGCCGATGGCGCGCGACGATTTCCACGGCTTGTTCTTGTCTTTCTCGGGGTAGACCTGATTGACCTGTGCCTCGCGCTTGGCATGCACGGTGAGGATTACGGTGCCTTCGATCTTGCCAATCACATCGTCATGCAGAATCAGGCCATGCTCGGTCTGCGTGGAGCCGCCGGCCACAAGCTGATCGGTGATCTTCTTGCCCTTGCGGTCGGTGAACTGCACTTTCTCGCCTGCGGTGAGAGGCCCGCGCCTCGGCTCCATAACTTGCTCCTTGCGTGCTCGGTGGGTCAATCGCTACAAGTCTAATGCATGTAAGCTCGCTGGTGAGGTGATGACGATGCGAATGCAGATGACAAGCCAGATCGATGCCGGCGGCAATGACCCCATTTTCCTGATGTTCCACGGTTACGGCAACGACGAAAGCGAGATGATGCGGATTCTCGACGCCGTATATGCGCCGACGCGAGCCGATGCGGCCCCGGCCGCAATTGCCGCCGTACCCAGCTATATCTCGTTCCGCGCCACCTACGCGAGGCCCTATATGGGCGGCAATTACTGGTATCCCGACGGCTGCGGCGTGGACGAGCGCCAACGCGAATGCGCGGCGGTCGGGGATGCGGTGGCTTCACTGCTGGACGCCTCGGCATTCGCCCATCGCAGGAAGATATTGATCGGTTTCTCCCAAGGCGGTTATCTGTCGTATCGTCTGGTCAAGGTGCATCCGACGTTGTTCGATGCCGCGATCCTGCTCAGTCCTTCGTTCATGGGCGAGGAACAGGCGGCGCTTGACTCCCCTACCCGATTCTTCCTGGCGTATGGCGCGCAGGACCGCACGATTCCGCTGCCGACCAGCAAACGGCCCATCAGGTCCTTGAACGGGCCGGACATCTGACCTATCGCGAGTATTCCGGCATGGCCCATGCATCTGTGATGAGGAAATCGCCGATATCCGGGATTTCTACGTGCCATATGATGCTGGAATAGCTTCAATATGGAATATCTCCGTTCAAAGAGGTACCGGTCCAAGTAGAAGCGGCTCAACAATGGCGGAATGGCGTTGACCACGCCCATTCATCGCGCGATGGTTCTGCGATCAGATCAATTCCCCTGCCGGCTGATGCCGCCCTTATGACCGGTGGCCTTGAATGGCGTGGCGCGTGCCGTCACCTTCGGCCCCGGCAGATTCGTACTGGTATTGGATCGACGCGGAGCCCGGCAACCGGCTGGGACTCGGGGCGTCGACCAGTACCCGTGATGTTGGTATGCCGTTTGTCGTCGTGTGCCCGTTTCCCACCAGCACCGTCAGCCTCGTCAATATCAATGCCTTTGGCGCGCAAAGCACGCGCCACCGCTCATCCATCGTGCGCCTCACACGTCCCATTCGGTTTCCACGTGTACTGCATGTCGTAGGCGCTGGGCGAACGGCGGCAGGTGGTTCAGGGTGATCGGGCCGAATGCGGCGGCGTCAAAAGACATCGTTTGCTCCCTTCGATGGTGTTGGCCAACAGGTTCCAAGGGTCAGGCACAGCGCCTTTCTCAACCCGTTCGCCGCCACGATGGCCAGCAGCTTGCGTTCACGGGTTCCCCTGCAATGCGCCTCATTATGGCAACGCGAACCGACAGGTGCCGTCTGCGCCTAGGATGGGAAATGATTGCTGCACGCCGAAAAGGGAAGGCGACTGTCATGAGGTATTTCACGACTGGTGGCTGGAAGACCGCCCCGCACTTAACCTGTTCGAAAGTTTGGAGCCGCACGATACGGTTGAGATTGAGGGACTCGGTGGTGCACGCCCGGAGGCACTGAATGTTGGCTTGGATGCTTGGGATTTGATGCCGGTGAGTGAAACACGGGTTGTCGAGTGGTTCCGCAATCACGATGTCGGCTCGCCCGCGAACGGGACCAGTAAGGCCGATGATTCAGTTCCCTCGCTCGATATGCCATCGTTCTGATGTGATTCGCGGAATGTTCGTGTCATTGTTCTCGTCGTGGGTGGATTGGCACAGCATTGACTGCCGTTGAGATGTATGCACGCTGAACACGCGCCTCAACGGCAGTGGTCTCGTCATCTCTCGCTCACACCAACGGATTGCCGGCTGCCTGATACAGCGACCACCAGTCACGGCGTTCGAGTTCGATATCGGCACCGGCCGCCATCTGGCGGATGCGCTCCGGTGTCATTGAGCCGAGCAACGGCTGGATACCGGCGGGATGACGCAGAATCCAAGCGACGGCAATGCCGTTGGGCGTGGAACCGTATTTGCCGGCAAGACGGGTCAATTCGGCGTTCAGCTCGGGGAAATGCTCGTTGCCGACGAACGGACCGTATTCCGTGCCGGATTGGAATGGGCACCATGCCTGAATGGTCATATGCTTCAGCCGTGAATAAGGCAGGATGCCGCCGGTGCGATCGGCTGCGGGATCGCTCGCCATATTGAATTGGATTTCAGCGTCGAGCATCTGTGTATGCATCAGGCCGAACTGCAGTTGGTTGATTTCCAATTTCTGACGAAGGCCGCTTTGCAATAGTTCGATCTGCCACGGGCCCATATTGCTGACTCCGAAATGACGCACTTTACCGCTTGATTCCAACGCGTCGAATGCTTCGGCGACCTCGTTCAACTCAAACAGCGTGTCAATACGGTGCAGCAGCACGGCGTCGACGTAATCCGTCTGCAAAGCCTCAAGCTCGTGATCGAGTGCGTCAATCAGATGCTTGGCGCTGAAGTCATATCCGTTGGCGCCGCCATCGTTTTCGCCGAAACTGTAGTCGATGCCGAACTTGGTTTGGATGAAGATGGTGCTGCGGTCGAGTCCTGCGTCCTTCCACGCTTGGCCGAAACGCTTCGAACTGGCGTGCGCGGCATGATCATGGAATCCATAGATGTCCGCCGTGTCGAAATAGTCGATGCCAGAATCATGGGCCACGGCCACGGTACGTGCCGCATCGGCGGCATCCAGCGCGTCCATGCGCATCACACCCAGCGCCACTCGTGACGCAATCATGCCGGATTGTCCGATTTCCTGAGTCTTCATAGTGTCTCATTTCTGTTATCGTGAATCGGCGAACGGGCACTGTCCGCCTCGTTGCCGGGCAGCAATCTCCATTGCCGCGGCTTATGTCACCTTATCGCTTGAAGTGCACTTGAAGGCAACTCGCAGGCAGGCAGCGCGCGCTGCGGGCGCGTCTTCGCGTCTTCATGTCTTCGCTGTGACCGAGACATCGTTGTGCCGTAATCATGCCTATTTCTTGTATGATGACCTCTATAGCAACAGAGCTAGGGGGATTCCATGAACACTACCGATTCATCCAAAGTCAGTGATGCCAACGCCGGCGCAAACAATGTCGTCCATATCCCGCACAATCCCACGCTTGCCGGATTGGCCACGCTGACCCGCAACGTGGCGTACAAGACCGGGGCCGATAACCTGGTGATGGATATCATCTCACCACAATCCACCGGCGATGACGATGACCGCCGCTACCCCACCGTGGTATTCGTGCAAGGCAGCGCCTGGACCACGCCGCATCGCGACTACGAGATCCCGCAGCTCTCGGCTTTGGCCCGCGAAGGCTTTGTGGTGGCCACGGTGAATCATCGCGATGCTCGAGCGATCCCCGCGACGTGTTCCCCGCATATCTCGAGGACGTCAAAGCAGCCATCCGCTATCTCAGGGCAAACGCGCGTCAATGGCACGTGGACCCCGACCGTCTCGGTATCTGGGGCACGTCGTCCGGCGGCAACACGTCGCTGCTGGTGGGGTTGACCGCCGACGATCCGCGGTATGAGGACGGCACCAATGCCGATGAGAGCGATGCGGTGAAGTACGTGGTCAGCTGCTTCCCGCCCACCGACATGCTTGAAGCAGTCGACGCATTCGACGATGAGACCAATCCATTCCGGCTGTATTATTTCGGCCCGTTCGCGGCCGTGGTGGGTGCGACCCATGAGACCGGCATCAATGCCGAGGTCCGTCAGCGCGCGGCTGACATGAGCCCTACCTGCAGGTGCGGGATGACCAGCAGTATCCACCGATGCTCCTGTTGCACGGCACCGCCGACACCGTGGTCCCCTACCATCAATCCGTCAAGATGCGCGACCGACTGGTCGAGCACGGCGTGGACGCGCAGCTGGTGCTAGTCGACGGCGCCGAACATGAGTACGATTTCTGGAGCCAGCAGGTCTTCGACGTGATCTTCGATTTCATTCGTGAGCGGAGCTGAACGATAAGGGCACACGGGCGCGCCCTTTTTATAGGTTGCCGAGTTCTCTTTTAGCCAATTTTGTTGGAGCCCTTATCTGCGCGAACATACCATGACAGTTCTAGACTGTGTTCTAGGACTGTCAATCGGCAATGTGTATGAAGCGTGATGTGATGGGTCAGACGGCGATTGATGGAGTTGAGGGACTTAATAGGGCCGGTGAACTCGATGAACTCGGCAGATTTAGCCGTTCGCGGCAGCTGATGTGGGGTCATGCGCTGTATCTGATTTGGTGGTGTATTTTCTTCCGCCCGAATGCGCAGGTCAAAGGCGGCGCGCTGCGCGTATTCGGTATTGCGTGCATTCTTGTGGCCGCGGTGGCGGGGCATCGTCGGAGTAGTGTTAGAATGTTTTGGTATCAGTAAGTTACTTTAGCACGCGGCCGATTTCCTCTTTGAGTGCATACCGTCTCGGGTACTTTGCCATGATCTCCTTGGCGAGAGCCTTGGCTTGGTCGAGTCCGAAAACGTTGCGATATTGCTCGATCCACATGGCAACGAATCGGTATTCGTTGCGATTTCCCTGTTGCAGATCGCGATCCAGCGGCAGTTGCTTTCTGATCAGTCGTTCTGCTTCCGCGCTGTGATTGAGGCTGATGGGCTTGAGCAAATCACGCAGGAGTTCCGGCCGCTGCCCGGCTAAGGCCAAGGCCTCATCGGATAGGCGCTCTTCAGTCATGAGTCGTGCAAGGACTTTCCCACCGAAATCATGCTCATGAAAGTTGCGCAGGATGTTCTGAACGCTTTGAGGCCAGCCCGATTTGCCGACCATCGATTTGAGGATGGGAATGCAACGTTCGTCCGCCACTGAATCACTGTGAGCGACGTAGTACTCATATAATTGTTTGATGCCGTTCTCATCGTTCAGTCGTTCATAGCAGGCCTCCAGCATGGTAAGCTCGCCATGCGGCAGTTGAGCGGTGAGCTCCCAATACCCCGCATGCTTTTGCGCGGCATCCCAATCGTAAGTCTGTTCCAAGAAAGCGGCGGCCCCGGCATAATCCCCGTCCAGGAATTTACGTGCGATGACGGCAAATCTGCATTCGGCCACGTCCGTGTTTTTGGACAGTAGCTCATCGGCACTAATTGCGTCGCCGCCGTACAGCAGAAAGTCATGATGGAGTTTCATCAGATAGTCCTGTGCAGCTCGCCAATCGTAATCGGTCAGGTTCGTTCGATGGCCGTCAATGGAATCCCCCTTCTTGTCATGAAGGAATTGCTGGGCAACATTCAATGTGGACTGCGCATAGGTGCGGCACATGAACGAGGTCGTGCCGATCTCGCGGGGCTGATGCTCCATCTGTTCTACGTCCGCCGTACCTCGTGCGTGAATATCCGCGAATGGGATGACGCATTCCAGCGGCGTGTGCGGCCAAAACAGCATCTCGACCATAGGGGTATCACGTATGAATCTCAACGCTGCAATCAGCATCTGCTGCGCTTGCTCGCCTGTAACGATTGGTGCCGCGGCATACGTATAAGCGAGGATCCGCTCATTGAGGTGTTCGATATATGTCTGTAGCGCACCCTCTTCATCATCGACTTGTCTCGCGAACCACACTGTTTTTCGCAAAGCCGCGCACATGCGTCTCATGGCCAGCGGATAGTCGTTCGATTGTTCTGCTTCCTCGAATACGGCCATCACGCCGTTTATGGCGGCATCTCCCCATTCGAATTTCCAGCCGTAGTCCTTGCCGAGATGTCGCGCATGGGAGATTCCATGACGCGATCCACGGCGCTTTCGGGCATCAATGGTTCCATGCCGCTCGCGATTGCCGGATTCGCAGTCACGATGGCATTGATTTCGTCCTGATTCCAAACCAGATAGAAATGCTGAGCGGGCGTCCACCGTTCTGATTTGCGCAGTCCCACTCGTTCTCGAATATGTTGCAGCACTCGATTGAACACTTCAGGTTTCGATGCGAGAGGATTTGCTGCTACGGGTATGTCTGGCCGAGAGTCGTCCTGCTTTGCAATCATCGCATCGTATGTCACGTTCTGCTGATGATTACCGCCGTGTTTGTAATCACGCAACGTCAAGAGCACCGCACCAATATGCTTGCAGTATCCGTCATAGTCGTAGGGGCAGGTGCAGGATGCGAACACGATATCGTTGCCACGAAGTCGAATATCGACATCGTAGAGTTCAGAACCGTGCACTTCGGCGTGGAATAGTCCGGCCGACACTTCCTCTAACCCACCGATCCTATGCTCGTCCACGTAATCATATGCTCGCTCCAGGCTGCGGGAGGTCATCTCCTCTTCGAACTCGTCGAAATGAGCAGTCATGACGGGCCTCCTAATGATTGGTCATACATTACGGTGTGGGACGTAGTAGCCTAATGCAGTTCGGCTATCATCTGTTCAGCATCACCCATGCAACATCATGTCACGGTGCTTGTGCCAACGGAACAGACGCTCACGATGGCGGTTCAGCGTGAAACGATCCCACATCTGGTCCTCGGCCCACTCAACCATGCCATCATGTTCTTCATCTTCGGGATTGCCCAAGGTATCAAGGAACCGCTCGAACCCATACACCCCGCCGACATCCTCCGGAGGCGCATCCCCAGCCCCATCCCAAAGCTGAGGATCCGCAACGTGCACGCTGCGTAGGTACGCAGCAGCTTAATATCATGGATCCAATCGTCACCATAATCGTAGTAATAGCGAGCGGTACGCACCTTGGGAAACACGTCGCCCAGCTCGGTTTCCGAAGCAACGCGAACTTCCGGCAACGGCTCCACCGGCATATATTGTTCGTATTTCGCCTCATGGTATGAGGGCTCTTCTCCCCACAATTCTTCCACTTGCACCTGCTTCCCATTCGGAAATGTGGCGCAGAAGCAGAACAGATGCTCGCCGTACCACATAAAGCATTCCTGCAATACCGCATGCAAATCGAAGAACGTCAATGATGCCGGCACCAGAATCTCCCGCCAGCATTCACGCCCGTCAAGGCGCAAAGTGACTCGGAAACGAAATGCCGTGTTGCCATTGCCTGCCATGAAGACTCCCTTATCAACGATGAAGTTATTATCACCGTAACAGAGTCTGGGACAAACCACTGCGTTACGAATCTGATTCGCGCCCTCAGAAAAGGCCGAATCATCTGTTCAATCTCCGTGTCCTATGGAAAAGACTCTAACAATAACCGGTACTGTTCATCATCAGCAAGTCCAATATGCCATGTGACCAGGTGCGGGACACTCATGTGATCAGTCGCTATGGTGGTGAGACGTGACTTCGGTTCGTACCGTCGAGCAGACGCGAATGGGGATAGCCGCGCCGCTCGTGTCCAATATCGGCTGGGGCGTGCTGCCGCTGTACTGGCGCGCACTGTCCAGTATGAATGCCACCAGCGTGCTCGCGTATCGTTTGGTCGCCACGTTGGCGGCCATGGTCGCGCTGTTAGTGGCGTTCTCCGTCCTGGCCACCGCGATTCCGCTGGCCATGTTCTCCTACGGCGTGCAGCACAGCCATTACCTGACCGTGAGTTTCATCCAATATCTCAACCCGCTGATCCAGTTCTGTGTGGCTGTGCTCCTGCTGCACGAGCCGATGCGCGCGCAGGGCTATGCGGCGTTCATGGTGATTTGGGTCGCGATCGCGGTGTATTCGTTCGGCGCGATTCGGGCGTATTGGGAGCGGCTGAAGCCCCACGCACGTTAAGCGCTTCCTTAACTCCCCTCCCCGAGGGGAGCTGTCGCCGTAGGCGACTGAGGGGAGGTCGACACGGCAAACAGCAGAAACCTCGCTCCCGACCAAAGCCACAAACACCACTCACGAAGCAAGCTTGTACAAGTTCCCCTTAAATTCCCGCTCACTCCACTTAATGGGATACGCATTGTACTTTTCCAAAGCGGTTATTAGCTGATTGTCAATGCGCCGATCCGAATCATTGAGGAAAACAACCAGTTCACTTGGTGTCTTTCGTGCCGCCTGCGTATCCTCCCATGAAATAAGGTACTGGAAATGAGTCGCTGGGAAGGCCGCGTAATAGATGTGCAGAATCGTTCCGCCTGTTTACTCGTAAACGGCAACACAAAGTCATACTGGCACAGCAAACCAGACTTGCCACGGAACTGAGCGCCTTCCACATACCGTATGTTGTTCGCATTAAAGAACATACGAATGTCATCTGCAAAATACGTCTGCACATGGGATTGGCCAGCATAGACATATCACCAACTTTGATGATAGCTTGCAGGAACCGATTCTTGGCATCAGCAAAATCAGCAGTATCGCTCGTCAGAGTAAGCTCGTCGCCGTTACGTTCAATACCAAACTGATTCAGAATATCTTTGAGCACTGCCAAACGCGATTCCGTCACAGTCATCCCATGCGACTCCAAACGGCGTAATGTGCACAGTCATCAGAGAACGTTACGCTGTTCTTCCCGGGCTTCACATAGAACTGCGTATAGTCGTTGTCTTCATCCAGAAGTGGAACATTAACTTCATACCACTCATCCAGTTGCGTATAAGTCGTGTTATCAGACAGCCATTTTCCGTAACTTCGAATTAATGAGTCAAAATCAGAACTCGTCATACTTTCTTCTCGTCGTAAACACTACGATTCATTTGACTACAAACTTATCTGATGCAATTGGAATTGCTTCTCGCCTTTATTCAGGGTGATGGACTTCGGAGACAAAGCTTCCTTCAGCAGTTCCAGCATACGACGAGCTTCAGCATCTGTCAGTACAGCCATTGACGCCTCTTCCCCGAATGCGATTACCCAGTGGAAACAAGACTACATCAGACCAGTATGCACCGCCAAGCGGCGAGTAACACTCCACCCGCTACAATCAGCAGTATAGTTGTTCCGCAAAAGCCAACGCTGGCTCAATTCGAGGTCATGTTCGAAGGCACACCGTTGATTCTCGAACGCGCCACCGATTACTGGGAATCAGGCCGAGTGAGTTCGGTGCAGGAGATTGCGCCGCAGCTGTATCACGCGCAGGTGTCCGGCAGTGCCGATGACTGTTATGACGTTGACATCCGCCTCAGCAAAGACGCTCACGCGAGAACGCCAATGAAGCAAACACTGATGACCAAGCCACTACCAGCAGTAACACCGACCACGAATCCACAACCGACGACAATTCGATTCGCATACAATCCGCCGCGTGCACCTGCCCGTATCAGAGAACACCATATTGCAAGCATATAGGTGCCGTGCTTTACGAACTGCGCAAACAGCTCATTGGCGCGCACGGCAATCACCACAATGATGACACCGCCAACGCTCACGATGGCGTCATCGCACTCCCCCGCACCGTGCTGGATCCCATCCAGCAACACCTCGACGCGCGCGCAGAGCAAGGCAAAGGCCATCTGCTGTTCCTGTGGTCCGCCCAACTGCGCGAAGCCGCAAAGACTTTCTGCGCCCAGCCAGACGAAGAACGACCGCTAATCCCGCTGATCGACGCACAAACCATGCTCTCCGACACAATCCGCCGATGCCATGAACGTTTCATTATTCATATCAGTAAGCACAGCGATGCGTACAGCAAATCCTGTGACTACACAGAATTCATCAAAACCGTGCGGGCTATCGCGGGCAATGCCCTGCAATCCAGTGATTACGCGAGCGCATGCGGCAACCTGCGACTGTGCATACACGAAGTCCACGCGCTTCTGCTCTCGTCCGAGAACGATGATGGCTCCGAACCTTTGCTCACGCTTATGGATGATCTGGCGATGCGCGTGCGATGCTATATGGAGAATGTGGCGGAATTCGCCGACTCCTCTACCGCCGGCAAGGCATTGAACACCATTGCGCAGGCCGCGAACGACAAAGACATGCGGCAATGCGAACCATTGAACAGTATGTTGCTGATTTCCAGCGCGCTCGCTTTCGCCCAATATGACGACAAACGCATATGGCCTATGACGTGATCGAGAACGCGATAACGCGTAATCTGGAATACTCGTTCAACGAAGAAAGCGAAGAAAGCGACGAGGACGACGAGGATGAGGATAACGAGGATACGAGCGAAGTAGACGACGAAACCGACTTCATTTCGGATGAATCGTTACACGTATTGCAGTTGTTCACACTCATGAGCGCCTACGACCTATACGCTCTATCCAACGATGACGCTGGACGCGAGCAGCTTCTGAAAGACTACCCGGAGTCAATGGCCCTCACGCTGATGAATGCTGCGAACATGATTCATGAAGGGCGCTTGCGTTCCGCATACATGCTCGCACAAGGTTTCCTTCTGTCGAGCCGGGATATGGAAGATGTCGATATCGATGCCCGGCATAACGGTCTGCTGCCGGACCTGCTGCCCCATGGATGGCATACCATCATGGAATGCTGCGCCGAGGGACTCAATGACGTTGGCCTGCTCGCAACGTGTATCGGTACTACATTCTTTCCTGCAACGACAGATCCGATACCCATTACGTGAGTAAACTACGCAATCTGTTACGCATCTACGGCGGTCTTAGCGCAGAAGAATGGCATGACGTGGCTGATGGGCTGGCCAGAGATTGCGCCCGGAACATCATCGACCGTATCAAGTACCAGCCGGAAATAACCACCAAAGGCGGTACACAACGTCACAGCAGTTGGCGCAATCCCGCTTATGAGAAGCTCATCGTGGATGAGCGGCTTTCGGACGCGGCCCTGACCTATTACGTCACCGTCGATTACCCGCCGCTGCCATTGCTGCGCACCATCGCCATCGAACACCCCGAATCGGCAAAATCGATAATCCTCGACGCGATGCCATACGGCACCATGGGCACGCCCGCGTTCCGGTTTACGGTGGAACGTGGCGTCGACAATACATTGACGCACGCCGCGCCACATACCAGCAGATCGCCAAACAGCTGCGTCGTTTCGCCGCAGTGTTCGGCGATGAGGAGACCCGTGTGCTGGCACACGAGATTGTCGAACGTTATCCGAATCGTACTGCGTTGCGGGAGGAGCTGGCGTTTGCGTTGTAGTGACGACATTGGCAACGCGGTACGGCATTCGGCACATATCCATTGACTATGCAGAGAAATGCCAGCCTGTTCTTCGCTGAGATTCCTGATGATATTGGTCAGCTGGCTGCAAACCCGGACCTTGGCCAAATGCTCGTCCATGAGGAATCCCTTGCCTTTGGCATAGCGAACGACGACACCCGGCATGTTGAGTGCATTTTCAGCACAATATCCGTCACATACCTTAATGGATGCAGCACTCCTTCAAACGCTGCTGCAGGCCTTCGTCCACCGCGAAAAGGTACAGACCGTGGACGCCGCGCTTGAGCAGGACATTCAACTCATGCTTCAAGTTTTCTTCGGCAAAATCTCCTAAATCTTTGCGCTTATTGGTTGCCAGATAGTTTTGGCTGGCCTTTGCATCGAACACGATTTCCCCGTTACGATACGTCGCCGAGGGTCCAATGATCACACCGGCATAGTTCAAATCAAACCCTTGGATGGTGAAGATGGAGCCAATCTCATCTATGGTGTACGGCTTCTCCGCCCAAGCCAGTTCTTTGTCGATGCCTTTCCTGCTCTTCGGAGCGGAATCTTCGAGCTGATTGTTCCAAGGCTTGCAGAATTGGTCAGAACTTATTGCGGAATGATCGAATCCATGGTCATCCGCAAGTCCCATACGCCATACGCCGGAAGTATCGCGATGCAGTTCCACATTCCAAAAGCCATGCGGATCATTCTGATTCTCAGATTTCGCCGAATACTTCCAGTCATAGGTGGCCAACAAACGGGACAGTCCAGCCCCATCCCAACCATCGGGCTTCAGCTGGGCCTTCGCGTGAATGGCATTAAACAAATCAACCGGCGAGTCGAACACCTTAACGTCATAAGGTTCTCGAATCACTTCACCATCTGCGGCATACTCGCCCGTATCAACGGGCAAAGGACCGATACCTTTCCCCGAAGCGAATCGGTCAATCCACTGAATCATCGACTTACTCGCGGCAATACGGAATTGCTTTTCAAATGGACATGCGCAACGTCCACGGAAATGGACGGCAGATGATATTCGGCGCCCAAATCAACCGCTTTGAATGCGCCGATTTTCCCGGTCGCGCATGCGGTCTGAGTCGAATCAGAGTCCAGCTGAAGTTTTTCCAGCACCGCTGGGTCCCACTGCTGGCTGGACTGCATAATCTGATTGTGATCAAAGACCGCAATCACCACCCGGGCTCTGCGCAGAATGTCATACAGATGGTTCTTCCCGGAATACCCCTGATTTCCTTGTGTCATCAACAAATGGGCCTCGTCGATGAGCACGATGTCCGCCAGCCTTGCGGCTGGTCTGGAATGCCTCGACCATGCTCGTTGCGTAAGCTGAATCGATTGATGAACTGACTGGGCAGCATGACCACTTCACCAGATTCCTTCTGCAAACCCAGTTTCGTGGCAATCTGATTATATACGTGCACCTGTTCCTTATGATTGACAAGAATGTATGAGGAAAGCCGGCCATTCGCCGTTCGTGGCAGCTCAGGATAATCTTCGTCTTCGGAATAGGTGTCGCCTTGGATGCCGATTTCAGCCGCGATTCTGTAGAACAGGTGGCTTAACAGGACCGTTTTGCCTGTACCTGCAGCGCCTTGAACAAAGATTAATTTCGGATGGCGGTCTAAAGATTGCTCATCGGCTTTCTTCTGTTGCCGGCTATCGGCAACCAAGGCGGCAAGTTGCACCAAAATAGATTCTTCGGCTTCGAGCTGGCTATCGCTGAGTTTATGAAAAGGCGATGCCTTGAACAACGCGGAATCTCGGATGATCTCCTCCGCCGGGAACAGGTCAGAATCTTCCTTGTGTAATCTCAACCAGATTTGCGAGAAAATCCGATCAAACTGGTCTGCGGTGTAATAATCGCCTTGCGCATTGGTCCGTCGATTGTTGAGCCTTTTCACCGAATCGGTACTGGACATATAGTGCATAAGACGGTTTTCGACATCCAGGGTTAACGACTTATTGAATTTGGGATGTGAAATAACATATTGCCGATATGCATCATCATTCCGCGAGACAGCATCAGCTACAGCTTTCCAGTCCTCGCGTTCTTTAGCATCTCTTTCAAGATGCTGGAATGCACGATGCCGTATATCGTTGGTCTCACCGACGTACACCGTATATTCGTTCTTCATCGAATAGCGATTGGTCTTTCCTGAATACACGACATAAACCGTTGGATATGCCAACACATATCGCAGCATGAAATGTTCCAGCTCGGAATCATTAACACTGCGCCCCATCTGCTTCTCGAGGGATTCGTCAAAAGCCTTTTCAAAAGCTTCCCTACTGTATTGGCCATATGGCAGGTTGATGACAAACGGCGCCAAGCTCTCACTGTTCATAGTCATATTATGGTCCATCATGAGCTCTGGTACATGACCAACATTCAGCAAGTCCTAGAATGTCAGTCATGATCAGTGACAGTACCATTCAGTCGATTCGTGATTTTGTGGCGGAGCGTGGCTGGGGCCAATACCACACTCCTGAGAACCTGGCGAAGTCCATCAGCATCGAGCGTCGGAATTGCTGGAATGCTACCAGTGGACGCCGCAGTCGCCATCCGTGGATGAGGGACATGTCAGGGAAGAACTAGCGGATGTGCTTACGTATTGCATCATGATGGCCGATGCGCTTGGTGTGGATATGGATGACATCGTCATGGGCAAGCTCGCAAAGACCAAGAGCAAGTATCCCGCGGCAGCCGTCCGTGATGACTTCGAGGAATACGAGCACCGGCATCTGAATGCTCGCAAGACGGATGACGACGCTCAAGCTTCGCCTAGCAAGTAGCTTGTTCCATGCGGCTGCTATCACCATACCGTGATTCCGACACCACCACGCGCGATAATAGTACACATGGAACCAATCAAGGATGACGGACGGCCGGCGGCATCGGCAAGGCGACTGCGCGGATGCTCGCCGTGCGGGGTTGGCGTGTGATTGCAGTGGGACTCGGTGCGGACGAGAATATCCCTGAGACCCAGCGTCTTGGCCACAGCGAACTGTTTACCTACGAGATGGATGTCACCAAACGGTATCCATTACCTCATGTGTATATGTAGTATCAAGGTCGGGGATACAGTACAACACCTCAAATACTCGCTTGACAGCATGCCAATCTCCCTCTGTCAATCCGCGATATTTCGGGAATTCATGCATCGTATACCATCTCACACAATTCAATGCTTCATGAGGAAACTCTGAAACTTGGTCTTGCGATTCATCTAATTCCCGACGTCGGCTCTCACGCATGAAGATAAGCACCGCAGCCACATGCTTCAGTACATTGCACGTTGGGAATATTGGCATGTGCAGGCGGCAGAAATCACTTTGCCATGGCGCAAACGAATGTCCACTTGATAGTCTCATTCCCGCGAACACGGTATGCCAAAGATTCTCAGCAATCATGACCGGCGGATCAACCTTGCCGGCATCGTAATAAGCTTCTCCACGCACAAAAATCCTGCGTTCAACAATTGAAAGAAACCGTCATCCACTTCTGCTGTCATACGGCCTCCTTGCCCTATGTATTTCAGGATAACGCTTGTCACCCGCTTTTTGTCATGTCCTGCGATATTTTCAATTGCTGCGAGCATCGCCCGGAACCAATATTCGCTCTCGGCGTTCCACGAACCATTCCCTCATATTCGGGACTACAGTAAGCGGCAGATGTAGCCGATTGTGCCCCAGTTCGAAGGAGGACATTATGGGATTGTTTGATTCGCTGAAGAACATGTTCGCGCACCATGAGCACCATCATGGAGCCAGCATCGGTCAGCCGCTCACTCTCGCCGACGCCAAAGCAGTGCTTGCCTTTATTGTGGTGCATCAGCAGCTTGCGGACATGCGCAAAGTGGCGGATGCGGTCAAGCAATTGCAGGACGAGATGCCGCAGTACATCACATTCGGCATGTCGCATTATTACAGTGAGCCCAAGCGCGTGCGCTTCCAGTCCGAAGGTGGCAAGTTCATCGATGCGGACGCCATCGCCACCGCATTTGCCGAGACCACCGTATTGCAGGACGAGTGCGAAATCCAGCATCTTATGGGCGATATCGAAGACAACCGTGAGCATCGCGATCCGGCAAAGACGCCAGCAGTACCGATTGACGAACTCGTGCGCGTCACCGATGAAAGGCTTGCGACCGGCAACGATGAGGAGCGAAGTCGTGCATGGCTGTTCGCCTTATTCGATCAGCTCGATGACATTGCCGAGGCGACAAAGAACAACCTGGAGCCGCTTGTCACAGCGTTGGATACGACTCTACAAAACAGCTCCGCTACTATTGGCAACTCCGCCACTACCGACGCCGGCAACAGCAGCAACAATGCCAATGCCGGCGATGCACGTTCCCGTATCATCTCCCTAATCGCCGACGCTCTCTTCCCGGCCTCAGAATCCTCGCAGACAAGCGAGTCCTCAGCATCCGCCGCCATCCGCGAACTGATGCTCAATCCCACCGCAACATCGCTCGATTACATGCCAGCCATAGACGTACTGCGCGCCCACGGTCTCACCATTTGCCGGTGAGTCCGAGAAGTCAACCGGTGGTTCATACGGCAGTGGTTCATGCGGTACATACCGCACGGAACTGCTATGCACGAACCACTGTGTCCGAACAACGAGAACGCACTACTTCTCCAGCTTCTCCAACTTTTCCAGTGCCTTTAACAGCGAATCGACATGTCCTTTGGCACGCACGTTGTAGCGCGCAATCGCCACGGAGCCATCGGGATTGATGACGAGCGTCGAGCGGATCACGCCTACGTGCACCTTGCCGTAGAGCTTCTTTTCGCCGTATGCGCCGTACAGCTTGTGCACGGTCAGGTCGGGATCAGACAGCAGCGGGAATGTGAGATGATCGCGCTGTGCAAACTTGCGCAGTTTGTCAAGCGAGTCCTTGGAGACACCGAGCACTGTGACATTCTTCGACGCCAATCGGGCGAGATTGTCGCGGAAATCGCAGGCTTCGGTGGTGCAACCGGGCGTCATCGCGGCCGGGTAGAAGTACAGTACAACCCTGCGGCCGGCATCAAGCACGTCAGACAGGTTGATTGATCTGCTCTCTGTAAACCCAGGTATAACCGCCGGCAGAGTGAAATCGGGCGCCGCGCTCCCCTCTTGCAGACGTTCCGGCATTGAATCAGAGCTATCAACAGTAGTGGTCATGATTCCCATCATAGAACCCTTATCAACAGCGCTAGTAAAGTTATTCAGAGGTCAGTCACACAACTGCGGATCGGCAAAACGGCGATTCTGCAACACCGGCAATGTTCGACGCGCGGAATCAAGACACTCACGACTCAGCTCAGCAGTAATGAGATCGGCTTCCCTATCGTCCGCCGCCGCATCACGCGCGAATCCGTCGATGATCTCCAGATTCCGTTCCGGTTCCTCCGCCACCGTAAATTGCGCAACCGCGACGGACAGATGACCACTATTTTCGCATGATGAACAAACCATTTTGAATTCACAATTCTCTATGCTCGGCGCAGCATACGTTCTGCCACATCGATATAAATATTGCAATCGAAAATGACACATACGGCGGAGCTCATCAGCTCTCCAGAAGTTGCTTCAAATAAGCTGAATCATGCACCCGCACTGGTCGAGTATCCTCATCAAAGCCTTCATTGGCGTCTACCTGCTGCTTGATGAAATCAAAAGCCTGCTGAGGAGTGACACGAATGCTGACTTCCATCTGTTCTTTCATTATCGTCGGCATAAGATCGTTCCCTCCTTCCCCGTTCAGTATATATTCAACTTATTTCTCACTACTACAGCACGAAAGGATCCTTCGTCTGAGAGCAAACGACATAGCCTCACACCAGTCCCAACGTTTTGAAGGCGTTGGCCAGGCCGTCCTCGTGAATGTCGGTGGTGGTGAAGTCGCAGAAGGCTTGGATGCATGAATGGCGTTGCCCATGGCTACGGATGTGCCGGCGGCTTTGAGCATGGCGGTGTCGTTGTCGGAGTCGCCGATGGTGATGGTGTCGGCAATGGCATAGCCCAGCAAAGAAGCCACGTCGCGCACAGCGGTACCTTTGTCGATGCCGTTAATCAGCAACTCGCCATTGTTCGGGGAAATATTGTCATACGAACCATGCACGAGCTCAAACCATGGGCTCAAATCACGTTGAGTCTCCTCGAAGTCACGTCAGGATTCGGCGAGGTGAAGTATGACCCCTTGCTCACACGAATCGTCTGTCCCAAAGTCGAGCCAGCCGGTACCTCCACCTCATCCAACAGGTGCCAGAATCGCGCGAATTCGCCACGATTCCAGGTCTTGCCTTTCGATTCCAGATGTTGACGGTAGCCTTCCGAGATGTACATGCCATCCGCACCTTGCCATTGGTAGCTCTCGATATGATGCTTGGCAAAATACGCCATCGCCGCATCGACCGCTTCAGGAGGGACGAGATGCTGGAACAGCAGCCTGTCTCCGATATTCGCCTGAGCGCCCGCCACGGAAACCACGCCATCGAAACCGAGGTCGAGGATGCTGCGTTCGATTTTCGGCACGGAACGCCCGGTGCAGATGAAGAGCTTGTGGCCGTTGGCCTGGGCTTGTTTGCAAGCGATTTTGGCAGATTCGGGTACGACGTGGTTTTCGTCGGCTAGGGTGCCGTCGATATCGATGAATACGAGTTTGCTATTGGTTGTCATGGTTACCTTCGTAACTGGTTGGACCTCCCCCAGTCAGCTTACGCTGACAGCTCCTCCAGAGGGGCGAAGAAAATCCCGCCTAAAAACCTACAAGCATCACACGGCGTAGGCGGCCCAGCGGCCGTGGGTGTGCTGGACTTCGATGGGCATACCGAACAATTCCGACAAGCGTTCGTCGGTCAGGCCATTCTCCAACGAACCGGTGTAGACGATGGTGCCAGCACCGGGATTACCCATTGAATCCACGCCCGCTTCGGTGGCATCCTCAGCAGGAATCGGCTTGCGTCCCATAATGGCGATGTGGTCGAAACCAGCCGGAATCTCCTCCAAGCGATGGGTGACCAGCACCACGGCACGCTCGGAGTTCTCTTCGCCGATTCGGCTCAATGTGCGCATCACCTGCTCGCGGCCGCCCAGGTCAAGGCCGGTGGTCGGCTCATCCATGATGAGCAGCTCAGGATCTCCCATCAGCGCACGGGCGATCAACACGCGGGTGCGTTCGCCTTCGGACAGTCGCCACATCTCCTTGCCTTCCAGATAGGAGACGTGAAAATCGCGCAGCAGCTGGCGGGCGCGGGCGTATTCCTCTTGCGTGTAGGTGTCGCGCCAGCGCCCGGTCACGGCGGACAGGCCGGTGACCACGGCGTCCAGCGGGTCCTCGAACTCGGGGAACTGCCGGCCCAGGTCGGCCGAGGCGAGACCGATGCGGGTGCGCAGTTTGAATACGTCGTATTTGCCGAGTTGATGGCCGAGGATGAATACGCGGCCTCTGAGGGGAAGGTGCGGGTGGCCAGCATGCCGACCGCGGTGGATTTGCCGATGCCGTTCGGACCGAACAGCACCCAACGCTCCCCCGCGTTGATGGTGAGGTTCACGTCGGTGATGATGACACGACGGTTGCGCCGGAATTCGACGTTGTCGAGTTGGAGGACGGTGTTGGTCATGAGTGAAATACTACCTATGATTCGCGGTCTGACGACTCCCCTCAGTCACCTGCGGTAACAGCTCCCCTCAGAGAAGAGAGCCAAGAAACCGGTACCTGAGGGGAGCTGGCCGGCGCAGCCGGACTGAGGGGGGGCACTCGTTGCAGCGCTACTTACTTCTTCTGCTCGTCGAGCACGGACTGGTAGACTTCCACGGTCTTGTCGGCGATGGTCTCCCAGCTGAACACGTCGCGGGCGCGTTCGTAGCCGGCCTGACCCATCTTCTTGGCGAGTTCGGGGTCAGCCATGATCTTGTCGATGGCGGCGGCCATGTCGTGCACAAACTTGTCCGGATCGGTGGGGGTGCCGGTGCCGTCGTGCAGCTGGTCGATCGGGACCAGGTAGCCGGTTTCGCCGTCGACCACAACTTCCGGAATGCCACCGGTGGCGGATGCGACGACCGGCAGACCACAGGCCATGGCCTCAAGGTTCACGATGCCCAGCGGCTCGTAGATGCTCGGGCAGATGAAGGCGTCGCAGCCGTGCTCCAGCGCGTTGAGCTCGGGCTTCGGGAGCATTTCCTCGATCCACACGATGTTGCCGCGCTCCTCGTCCAGCTTGGCGAACGCGTTCTTGACTTCCTCGGCGATTTCCGGAGTGTCGGGCGCACCGGCGCACAGCACCACCTGAATATCCTTGGAAATCAGGTGCAGGGCCTTGAGCAGGTACGGCAAACCCTTCTGACGGGTGATGCGGCCCACGAACAGCAGGGTCGGCTTGGAACGGTCGATGTTGTAACGCTCAAACACCTTCCAGCCCGGATCGTCGGCGCCGGAGTAGCAAAGTCAGACATGGTGATGCCGTTGTAAACCACAACCACCTTGTCTGGATCAAGATTCGGATAGGCGGTCAGAATATCCTTGCGCATGCCACCGGAAACGGCGATCACGCGGTCGGCGTGCTCGTAGGCGTCCTTCTCGGCCCAGGAGCTCAGGTTGTAGCCGCCGCCGAGCTGCTCACGCTTCCATGGGCGGAACGGCTCCAGGGAGTGGGCGGTGATGACCAGCGGCGTACCGTGCAGCATCTTGGCCAGGTAGCCGGCCAGGCAGGCGTACCAGGTGTGCGCATGAATAATGTCGGCATCCACATCGTTGGCAATCTGCAGATCCACGCCGAAGGTCTTCAATGCCGGGTTGGCATCAGCGAGCTCGGACGGCGTATCGTATCCGACGACCTTCAGGCTGCCCTTGGCATTAGCGGCATTGGGAATCGCGGGGATATCAGCCTCAGTACGCTTGCCATCAAACGCACGCACGGTCACGTCAATGCGCTCGGCCAAAACCTTGGACAGCTCCTCGGCGTGTACGCCGGCACCGCCATACACATGCGGCGGGTATTCGCGGGTTAGAATATCAACTTTCATCGGACTGCCTCTCCTTCGTGCGTCAGAAAGAAACTCAAGTACTTCTTACTTTAGG
>ENA-OQHA01000461-OQHA01000461.1-human-gut-metagenome-genome-assembly--contig:-NODE-461-length-20508-cov-6.277023_pt1 | contig 20508 bp, 18 predicted proteins | sample MGYA00242558_ERZ504707 | MGnify/ENA primary metagenome ERZ504707 (study PRJEB26092, sample SAMD00036197) | human gut metagenome | host: Homo sapiens | study: EMG produced TPA metagenomics assembly of...
TCAACCTGCACCTCAGCAACCTTTGCTCCATTTTTTATCAAATATGATATCGTATCCGGTTCTGGTCCATTAATTTAATTTCCTGTGCAAATTCCTTAATACATTTCTGCTATATAATCTCATACCAGATGTTGGATCATTTATTTTTACTTCCAGTTGTCAGTTTTATTGCTGTGGATATAAGTCTGCTTCCCAACATTCTAGCAGAAATAGGCTTTTTTTCATCCACAAATCTTGAACCAATAACAATATCATAGCCTTCATCAAGCTTCTTTAACATTTTGTCGATATATTCAGGTAAATGCTGTCCATCTGCGTCAAACTGAATAAAGCAATCGTAACCTTTTAAATAAGCATATTTTGCTCCCGCCTGAAATCCTCCTGCCAATCCAAGATTTATTGGCAAATCAATTATATTATATTTATTTTTTCACAAACTGAGTATGTGCTATCCTTTGAGCCATCATTTACAATAACATAATCAAATTGTGAATAATTTTCTTTAATATTATTTACAACTTCTTCTATACTTTCTTCCTCATTATACGCTGGGATTACTATTAATAGCCGATTCATATCTACACCTTACTTTCTATACATTGTTTTCTTTTTCACTAAGAGAATATATTTTTGTTAAGACCTTTGCAACCGGTCTATTCCAAAATTTTAAAAACATCTCATAATCCTCTTTACTTCTTAAATTATCTCCTATTACTGCTGATGTTTCCGACTCTTCATGAATTCTGTGTGCCATTAATATTTCATTACAATATAAAAACTCCCCCTCTGCTCTAGATATTCTTTCCCATGTTTCCCAATCAACATTACTTCTAAAACCTGTTTTAAATAACGGTTCATAATCACATAAAGCTTCCTTTGAATATGTAACAGAAGGACAGCAAATTGCATTTCCAAGTCTTATAGCACTTCTCTTATTTTTAATTCTGTATGCCTTGTCATGATTCCTTAAATTCTTTAACATTATCCTTTTCAGTTTCAAATTAAACCCATTGTCAGAAAAATTTCCATTAATGAGCTCCGAGTAATCTGAAAACGCGATTAAAGCATGTGGATATTTATCAAATGTATTTATAATTTCAGTTGAATAATTTTCTCTATAAATATCATCCTGATGTGCTATTGTTATATATTGCGCATCAGAGCATGAATATGCAAAATTCCAATCTCCCGCAATTCCCTTTTCACCTTTATTAACGAACATTTCAATCTGATATTTATTACATAAATTTTCAATATAGTTGTTCGGTGTTGATGTTGCTAACTTAATATTTGATTTTTTTTTCTGTTTTTTCAATGAAATTATGCAATCTTCTAAATATTTACTTTCTTTATATGCACAAATCACAAACTCATGTTTTATCATTTTTCCTCCCTATAACATTTTGATTAAAATATACTGATATATGCACCACATTGAAACGCTTTGCATAATTATCATTACAATATAATTATATACTCTATAATCAAATTTCAACCTGATTCCACTACCACCCAAAACGGCAAATAATGGATAAATCAATGGTGTTATATATCTTGATTGACATCCAGCTATTGTATTTGAACCAACTTCTGTATATGCAATGTACAGTGATGTAGCTATCAAAACTACTGTTCCAAAAAACATCAAAATATCATATATATAAACTATTTTCGAATATGCCTTAACGTCGTATTCACGTTTATCTGTTAATGTTGTAAAAACCAAAAATGCAAATACTATTATAGCAACTGTTGTTGTACCAATTCCCAGATATGCAAAGTGATCAATAAACCCATTCATATTTCTAATTGACAAATAGTCTTTCAAAAAATTTAATAACGTACGTGTATATTCTACTGGGTTATGAATAATATACAATATCTGTTCAGTTGGATTAACACCTGCACCACCTCTTACATCACCGCCTTTTGAAGTTTCAAAAATGGTTTTCAATAGCAAATCAAATAACATAATTACAAAGGCCATAGAGCAAATGCTATAATATTTTTTCTTATTCTCAATTTTGTTCCGTTTCATCAAAAATGGAATTATCAAAAATGCTAAATAAATTTGCTTTGGAATTATTGCTATTGCAAATGCTATAACCATAATGACCGTATCTTTTGTCGAAACCACACCTTCTTCCTGACAGTTGCCCACAAAATACGCCATTCCAATCATGACAAATCCAATAACCCATGTATCATAAGAATAATTGCTTGCTATAAATAAAGATGTTGGAAACATAGCCACAACAGCTAATATCATTTTTCCACTATGTAATCGTTTCATGGCAAAATAACAACATAATGAATATACTAATACTATTGGAATTTGTCCAAATTTATATATCACAAAAAAGTTTGCTCCAAACAATCTTAGCAAGGCAATCACAACTCCACTAGCAATGCCGTCAAAGAAATATTATGATCTATATATTTTATTATTGCATCACTATTCTTGTTTAAAGTATTAATCTTTTCAATATTTTGAGCATAAGTGTCTGTATTCTGAATAAAATTCCCCCCATTAGTCAAGACTTCTAACTCTGGTTCTGATAAACCTATATGTGCAACAGACGAAGAACTTATTGCAAATTTAAAATGTGAATCAATATCCCAACTAATATGACCAATTGGAGAAACAAATAACATAGTAATAGAAGAAACAAAAACCAGCCTGACAAGTAATTTCTCCGGCTTATCTTTTATCGTTCTATAGCTAATCAATATAAATAAAATAATAGCGACTATAGCAGAACAAAATAGCCACGTACTATACATAAACTTTAGTCCACTAACAAAATACGCAATTATAGCTCCTATAACCAAAGAAACTATAAATATAAGTAAATCTCTTAATGCTATTTTATATTTTCTACCGATAAAGCAAATAATTGTATCACTAAAATTCAATTTTTTGTCTATAAATAATAAAATCGATATAATAAAAACAGTAAAACAAATAGAGTAAATTATTCTTTCATAATGCATATTTTCTTTGTCAATACTAATTATTGACTTACCTGAATATATTTCTATATCATCAAAGTTAAAATCAGAATCAACATCTATTCTAATTTGTTTAAGGCTTTTGTTAGTAAGTTCAAACCCTACGTTGTCATCCCCTGAAAAAATAGTTTTTATACAACTATCATTTTCATTAAATTCATTGCCATCATCAAAATATAACTGTACATCTAAATCGCCAGATACTTTATCTTTTAATTTAATAACAATTGTTGTTACATTCTTAATATTTTCTTTTTTAAAAACAATATGCGGATCTACTCCATTAATACAAATTTGACCACTTTGATTTATATAACAACCGCTATATTCTATTATATCCGATGTATCATATCGTTCTAATAAATTATCAGCATTTCCGCGAATCTTTAATTCTTTACGAGGGGACCAAACCATGGCTACTGTCACAAGACTTAATATACTAAATATTAAAATCCATAATGATATTTTGCTAATATTTTTTTTTGACATTTCTTACTCCTACAACAAATGATTTCATTTGTTTATTATAATATGTCGTTTTGTCTTCGTTGCTTTTCCATTACAGCACACATATATTTGATACTTACCTGCATCAATTTTGTCGAACTCACATATAAATCCTGATAATTCTGCACCTGGTTTTCGCTTAAAATGAATAGCCAAATCGCTTCTAAAAATCTTACGAGTAGTTATTAGATAGGACTTATTATCTGATTTCAGTAATAATTGTATATTCCCATTATACGGTTTTTCATTATAAAATCCCCATCCCTCAATTATACATTTATTTCCTACATAAATATTATCAATCGCATTCACAACTTTTCTACAAATATCAAATTCCTTTGTACATTCTTCAACAACACACTTTCCAATATTCTCTTTCATCATATTATATGAGAAATCAGGAGCATGCTGTGTCAGATTTGAGCTATAAAATGGATCTTTATTTTTAAAGTACGGATGCAATTTATATAAATGTTTTTGTTCTGCCATTAATCGTTTAAACTTTTTCTCACTTTTCAAATCGTTACCACGACTTACCGATTCATGATGATAAAGTATAACATCATTCCTAACAACATTATAATATCCAGCCTCTACAAGCCTAAAACAAAGTTCAACGTCATTATATGCAACCGGCATATCCTCATTAAACCCATTTACTTTATTAAACTTTGCAGCATTTACGAGCATACAAGCAGCCGTAACAACAAGCCAGTTATAATCTATTTTATTTCGTCCGAAATAATATATATTATCATCATTATAACCTATAAATGCATGAACTGGACCATTAGCAATATTGATAACACCAATATGCTGAATTTTCTTACTATTCGGGTATAACAGCTTTGCCCCAACTGCTCCAACATGCTCTAATTCTGCATGTCCAACCATTCTTTCAAGCCATTCCTCATTAATTATTTCAATATCATCATTTAGAAATAAGTAGTAATCACCCTTAGCTTCTTTAGCTCCTATATTACACATTCTTGAAAAGTTAAAGTTCATTTTTTCATAGATATATCTAAAATTATACTTGTCTGCTAATCCCTGATACAGTTTCTTATTTTCGTCATTGCTTCCATTGTCCACAAGAATAACTTCAAAATTCCTATATCTGGTAATTTCATACAAGGTCTCTATACATCTTTTTAAGACTTTATAGTTGTCTTTTGATGGTATTATCACGCTTATAAGCGGATTGGTCTGCGAGATATAATTCACCCTATATTGATACATTATATCTACCATTTCCAAATTAGCCTTGAGACCACGTCTCGCAAGAGCATCTTCCTTGCTCTTCTTTGCAGCCTCGAATATATATGGCTTTGCAGATGGATCCAAAGCTGTTGATTCTTTTCTTTCTCTCCAATGATATAAGATTTTATCAATATGAGCTATTTTATTTGTCTTTTCAGTAAATCTAAGAGTAAAATCATAGTCTTGTGCACCTTCATAACCAGCTCTTAATCCACCTATCTCATTTGCAATACTTCTGCGATACACTCCAAAATGACAAGTATACATATGTGACATTAATGTATCCGGAGACCAATCCGGCTTAAAATGTGGCATATGTCTATTGAAACCATCATCATCAATTTTATCCTCATCACTATAGATAAAATCCAAATTGGGATTTTCATTCAATTTTTTTACAACTTCATAAAGTGCATTTGGACGCAATACATCATCACAATCCATAAATGCGACAAATTCCCCTGTCGCAATTTCAAGCGCTGAATTTGTGCAACGTGAAATATGACCATTCTCTGTTCTGTAGACAATCTTGATTTTTTCGTTTCCTTCATACTTTGCAAGAGTCTCTCTCACACTATCCCATGAAGAACAGTCATCAGCCAGACAAAGCTCCCAATTTGTATATACCTGATTAAGTACAGACTCAATACAAGGAATAAGATGTCTGTCCAGTACATTATAAACAGGTACCAAAATTGAAATCTTAGGATTATATTCAAACTTCTCATCATAGTTCTCATTTGCTTCAAGCATAGTAATCCATGTTTCATATTCCAAACTGCGATTTAATCTTGCTGCCCTACGTGCTCTTACCTTCTCCGGAACTACTTTATGATAAATTGGTCTTGCTACTTTTTTTATATTTTGCTTGATAGTATTCATAAATAATAACCTGCACCCTTCAATTGCTTATCTTTTATCGCGCTTCAATCTCAATATATGGATTGTATACTGCATATTTATTTAATTTCTTCAAAGTCTTACCCAGGATTAATTCTAAATCATTCTCACATCCAGCCTTATCCGGCATTATCATAGATAATAATACACTCTTATCTAACATCACACAGTCTGATGAGACTGAATAACAATCTCTTGTACTTACAAGTCTGTTAAAATTTCCTGCTTCGAATCTTCCATATCCCTTAAACGGATATATAACGCTTCCTTCCTGATCTACATCTATGCCAGCCTGCAAAATATATTTCTTATTACATATTTTTGCACCTACTGCTCCTACCTCCGGTCTTGTTAAATATCCAAGCATTTCTTCTATACATTTTAAGCTCTTGACTTCAAATCTGTTATTTATAATCCATACATAATCAGTTCGTATATCTTTTACAACTTCTTTTATCTGTTCTTTTTTTCTATAAACAAGTAATTCTTATTAACATACTTGGAACTGCACTCAATTGAATCCACACATGCCTTATCATATATTCTATCACCAACCACAATAATAGTTATTGGCGTTGTCTTACTATACCCATATATGATGTGATAAGTCCCATGATATGGTCCTTCTTCAACCTTAGCATCAATTTTCTTTCTTTTAATATGGTCTTCAAGTGCTTTTTTCCGGCTTTAAATGCATAAAGCTTACTATCAGGATTTTCAGATGTAGAATTTTCATGGCATCGCCAATGATATAATATCTTAGGTATATGATATATAGAATCAGTTTTTTCTGCACACCTAAGAATATAATCATAATCCTGTGCACCATCCAAGTCAGGATTTAAAATTCCAACCTGCTTAGCAATCGACATTCTTACTACAAACAAATGACAAATATAATTATTAGCTCTTAAAAGATCTATATTAAAATTCGGTTTGAAATATGGTTGGAAGCGTTTTGTACCACCAGCAACTATTTTATCTTCATCTGAATATATAATATCTGCATCAGGCTCATTCTCTAAAAGTTTTGCGCACTCAAAAAGTGCATCCGGAGCTAACATATCATCATGATCTGCAAAAACAATAAAATCTCCTGTTGCCATTTCTATAGCAGCATTTGTATTTGCTGAAATCCCATGATTTTCCTCTAAAACTTTAAATTTAATCCTTTTATCATCAGCCAGATACTTTTCAATTATATTGATAGTCTCTTTATCTTCACCAGATTTATATTCGCTAGCATCGACAATACAGAGCTCCCAATCAGAATATGTCTGTGCTTTTATAGAATCAATCATAGCTCTTAGATATTCTGCATTGGTTCTATATACCGGCACGACTATACTAAATTTATAGTCCTCTTTGAAAAGGTATCTTCTTTGCAGCTCTAGCAAATTATCATCAAGTCGGTTTTTCTCCTGCCAGATTTTATATGCATTTTCTTCATCAAGCTTTCTCTTGATTTTTTTGGCAGTTGCAAACAGACCATTTTTTTTTAATATTTAATACTATTCCACTATTCATATTTACATTGCATCTTCATTGACTTCTCTTACAACACCAGTTATTTCTACACTTGAAACGCCATGACTAAATGACATATCTATCCAAGGATCATCCTTTCCAAAATAGAATACATCATCAACTTGTCTGCCATTCGTAGCTATAATATTGACATTTGCATCTTCTGCTACAATCTTCAAGTCACTAAGCGATATCGTTGTACCCTCTACCGGATCATATCTCACATGCTGGCATTTTGTCGGGAATTCATATACCTGTTTAAAGATATTACCATCCATCGGCATAACCTGAGTAAATGTAGCTCTCTCATTAAAGCCTGTTCCATCATCAAAGTAAAGCTTCGACAATTCATCGTTTTCACTCTTCTTAAACTGATATGCATCACATACCTCTTTTGCCCCACCAATCATCTTTACTTTGCCATGATCAAGCCAAACAACTGTATCACACATCTCCCGTATCTGAGATATCATATGTGATACAAATAGCACTGTAGTTCCGCCACTCATCAAATCAAGCATTTTATTCTTACTTTTTTCCTGAAAGTCAGCATCTCCTACAGCTAATATTTCATCCACAATCAGTATTTCCGGATTCACAATAGTCGCCACCGAAAAAGCCAGTCTCATAAGCATTCCGGAGGAATAGTTTCTAATTGGCTGCTCTATAAACTCTCCAAGCTCAGAGAATTCAAGGATTTCATCAAACTTTTCATCCAGGAACTCTTTTGAATATCCCAGTATTGAACCATTAAGATATATATTTTCTCTGCCACTAAGATCCATATCAAAGCCACTTCCGAGCTCTAGCATTGGAACAATATTACCATGTGTTACGACAGTTCCCTCTGTAGGCTTCATAATCCCTGAGATTACCTTCAATATTGTACTTTTTCCGGCTCCGTTGTGACCTACTATTCCCACAACCTCACCTTTTTTCACATTGAAGCTCACATCTTTAAGTGCCCAGAATTCCTCATATTTGAGTTTTCCCTTCACTTTCTGGATCATAAACTCTTTCAGGCTATTCAATTTATCATTTGCCATTCGAAAGCATATAGACACATCTTTTACTTCTATCATGTTCATAGGTCATACTCCTTAATGATTACAGATTGAAAATAAACTTGTCCTCATTCTTTTTAAAGAACCAGAAACCAAGTATAAATGGTACAACTGATAGCAGAATACAATATAAATAATGCTGTGGTGACGGTGATACCCCATCTATGAGAATGCTTCTCACAAAGTATATAAACTGATACATCGGATTACAATGAAAAGCTTTTAATAATATAGGTGAAGTAATAATATTTTCTGTATAGAAAATAGGTGTCGCATAGAGCCACACTGTGCTCAGTACATTCCATATAACTGCGTATCCTTAAAAAACACCATTGACGTACTAAGGAAATAGCTCATTCCCAGACTAAATATCATCATGCATATGATAGGAAATGGCAATAATATAAATGCCGGTCTAGGCCATAATCCTGTAACAAATGTCACTATGAGCAAAGGGATAAGTGAAAATCCAAGGTTTACTAATGATGACATTGCCCTTGACAGAGGATATATATATTTAGGTACATATACCTTTGTTATAAGTGAAGAGTTTGATGTTATAGCTGAAATTCCCATAGCACAACATTCATTAAAGAAGTTAAACATAACAATTCCACTAAGCAGATATACAGGGTAATTCGCCACTCCCGAACTAAATATAGTAGAAAATACCACATACTGAACAAGCATCATTAAGAGTGGATTCAAAAAGCTCCAACACACACCAAGCACAGAACGCTTATATTTAGTCTTAAAATCTCTCTTTACCAACTGACTTATCAGGAACTTGTAATGTGAAACAGAATCTAAGAATGCAATAACCACTGTTTGTTTACCTGATTTCCATTTATTTAATGATACAACAAAATAAACAATAAGAAGAATTCCTATTGCTCCCATTATTATCCAATAATAGTTGCCAAACCATATTGTGTTCATTCCATCTATAGAGAGGCATAACTCCCCCTCAAGACCCTCATTATTTACATACACGCGAGTGCTATCATCATATGATTTGGATATCTCTCCTTTTGCCATCTTGATAGAATTTCCATAGTAAAAAGAGATTTGACTGTCATCATCCAATGATTTGCAAATCAATTCTAATGTGTAGCTTTCATTATTATCCACCTTGATTTTTTCAGGCAATTCTATATCATATGGCTGATTATCACTTAGCTCTGACATATCCACATCAATATCAGCGATATTTTTTCCGGTTGCATCTGTAATCTTCGTTTCAAGCGTTCCATTTGCAGTTTTACCATAGGTGGCTGGGGTAACTGTCACCCTTCAAGATACTGACTATCAACCGTAAAGTCTGCTTAATCGTATCTCCCTCAGTAAACTCTCCCACTACCTGAGACTGTGAGACAGTGTCACTCTGAGTTTCCTGGTAGTGAAACTGCTTACTTGACACTAAATATACTAAACATATAGAAGCAAAATAAACCAACAATGTTATTCCAAATACTTTTTTTATAAATTTTTCTTCCATAACAATTAAATTCTTTCCTAATCTAAAATAATATTTGTCACTAAATGCCTAAGAATTATACTCTCTACTGATACTTTTGTCAAATCATCCCCACACAGCCTGTCCCAGCCGTCTCATAGTCCCGGTCTTATACATATCATTTTCCTTATAAAACCGTTGTCTTACGCGTCTGGATTTACCTTCCAGTGCCGCATACCTTACTGCCAGACTGTCAGTTGGCAGATTATATGTCTTTGCAAATTCTCTCGCCTGAAGCCGTCCCAGCCTCATGCTCTCCTGTATCTGTTTTTTCTGCCAGACACGGCGTACAATATATGAGAGCTTATTTATCCCAAGTGCCCCAAGACTGTTGTCTCCATGCTGTCTGTACAGTATCGTCGGCTCATCTATAAATGCTGTTTTACCAAACTGTGCAGCTACAAGTGCTGCCCACCAGTCATGCATTATAGTGTTGTCTATATTTGTGATGCGAAGCATCTTATCTCTTAAGGCCCTGTTTACCATCATTGTACAGCCTGTCACAGAATTCTGCAATATAAACTGGTTGATTGTACGCTTGTGACAGTCAAGACTCTGGTATTCGCTCATCGTGTCCGCTATTGTATTCAGCTCGCTATCTACCACGCGAAGCTCCGTGTATACCAGGCACGGAATATCTGCTTTGTCCTCAATAGCCAGTATCTTATCATATGTCAGCTCTATCTTCTTTTCCAACCATACATCGTCCTGATCACAGGTCATATAGTATGGCGCTTCCACCTGATCAAACATATAGAAAAAGTTGTACTTTGCACCGCCGGTTGATTTACCATCTATCAGATGTATCTTATCCTGGTATTTTTCCACATAGCTTTCTACAGCAGCTATCGTGTTGTCTGTAGAGCCATCATCGTGTATATATAGCTCCCAGTCCTTGCAGGTCTGCGACAGGATAGAGTCTATCTGCTGACATATATATTTTTCTCCATTGTATGTAGCCATGAGAATGGCTATCTTGTCTGTGCTATGCATTCTTCCTCTTCCACTTTCTTCCGGCCCTGTTGCCAGAAACTTTGCCGCACTGTCAAATATGCAGTGCACTGCTGCCCCAATCTTGAACTGCTTTAAGAGCTTTTTTTCTATGAAAAGTACCATCCTGATACCCTCACCTGTGGTACCGTCACACTTTATCTCATCCTTATAGGTCTCCATAAAGACCGCTACATCAAAGTTGCGCTTGTACTGCTGCTTAAATGTATAGTTGTGTGAGTGATACACCTGCGCTGTGGCACAATAGCCTATCTTGTATCCTGCCTTAAGTGCCCTGGCTGCCATCAGCATATCCTCATTTGTGAGCAGTGGGCTTTCAAAGCCGCCTATGTCTTCAAAGAAATCACGTCTGTAGGCTGAGCATACATCTGAGAAGAAATATGCCTTTATTCCAAGTCTTGGTATATCCTCTTTGCTTCTGACAAAGCTTTCAGCAGGATAATTAAACTCCCTGACTAATGCCTCATCCGGCTTTGCATCCTTTCTTGGGAGCTGTCTGGCTGATATCATGACGACATCTTCGTTTTCAAAGCCTGCCAGCATATTCTCCACATAGTGTTCATCTGAAGGCAGTGCATCCTGCGACAAAAACATCACTACGTCGCCCTTTGACATGGCTACAGCATAGTTTCTCGTGCCACCATGGTCAAATTCGCTTCTCTTGACCTTTAGTGTCCTAAAGCCTGCCTGCTCTGCCATTCGCACTGTGGCATCCTCGGATTCTGAATCTATCACTATTATCTCATCAGGCTTACGGCTCTGTCTGCCCAGTATATCTATCAGACCTGGCATATACTCTGCAGCGTTGAGAGTAGGTATTATGAGGCTTATTTTTATACTATTTAAATCCAATTTCTTCATCATATTTCTCACATATGTTCTGATTATTGTGCTCCATCCTCCTGATTACAGAGAAAACGGTTCTGAAAAGTATCTTTATATCCAGCCAAAGCGAACAGTGCTCCACATAGTACATCTCCATCCTCTGGCGCTCTCCGCTCTCATAGGTGGCATTGTTTCTGGCATATGCCTGCCAGTAACCTGTCAGCCCCGGCTTTACGCTCAGAAGCTTTGCGATGTCCTTGCCGTATATCTCGGTTTCCTTCTCCACGATTGGACGCGGTCCCACTATGGAGAGCTCACCCTTAAGTATGTTGATTAGCTGTGGCAGCTCATCAAGGCTGGTCTTTCGCAGAAAGCCTCCTATTTTTGTGATTCGAGGATCATTGTCTATCTTAAATTCCTTTACATACTGCTCCAGCTGTTCAGGTGTCAGTATCTTTTCCAGATCACCTGCATTCGTCTTCATGCTCCTGAACTTGTATACAGATATTTTCTTTCCCTTATAGCCGACTCGTGTGTGCCCATAGAACACGCTGCCGCCATCACTCATTCTGATTATCACAGCGAGTATGATAAACACCGGTGACAGCACTATAAGTCCAAGCAGTGAGGCAACAATATCCACCAGACGCTTTATAAATCTGTATACCGGCTTTCCGCTGTCTTCAGTGGCCGGATATGCCTGTATGTCATAGCTTAAAGGCTCTCTATCCTTCACTAGCTCGCTCAAGCATCTCATCTCATCAACCAGCTGTGCCGGCATGACAAGCTCTCTCTTTGACACTGACCTGCACAGAGGACATACTGCCCTGAAAATAATCCTCAGATCAAGGCCCACCGTCCAGTTCAGTATATATTCCTGGTCGTACTCGCTTTGCTCCTCCTCGGTAAGCAGCCTGTGTTCCCTGCTGTATACCTGCCAGAAGCCTATGATTCCGGGCTTTACCGATAGACTTTTTCTGTGAAATGCAGAGTATTCTATAAACTCTGGCAGTGATGGAGCAGGATTTCCCACCATGCTCATATCTCCCCACAGCACATTCCAGGCTGATGGCAGATTTTCAAGCCTTAATGCCCTAAGCATTCTTCCAACCGGTGTAAATCTCGGGTCTTTTCCCTTCTTTCCATCCAGTATCCATTTGTCATATCTATCCCTCGCATCCATGTACATGGCGCGGAATTTATAGTAATAAAATCTTCGTCCGTTTTTGCCGACTCTGACAAGCGATATGAGCACCGGTCCATGGTCGCCTGTGACTATTTTGCCTATAAATGCAACAAGCCACACAGGCACTATAAGTATGCTTCCGGCCACACCAAACAGCAGATCTATCAGCTTTTTAATAAGTAGATGCCTTACGCGGTATGTCTTATTCTTCCATGTGACCACTGCGTATTTTCCAAGGAAATCCATATAGTGCTCACCGACCTTGGCTCATACTCATTGACATTCAGGTGCACTGTCTTGCCCATTTCATTGAGCACTGTAACAAACTCTCTCTGCTTAAACGGATAGTTGTCCGGCAGATGTACAAACACTGAGTCTATCTCTGCTGTTGATATCACCTGAAGCAGGTTATCGGCAGTTGCGACGACCTCTATCTTGTCTACTATCTCACCGACCATATCACAGTCCAGAATTGCAATATTCGATATACGAAAATCCCAGTTTCTTGTGGTCTTTATCTTTTTTATCACTCGCTCCACCTGGTCTGAGGTGGTGACAAGCATAATTTTCTCATTGGCCCCTGAGCGGTGATATTCCTTTGTCACCAGTCTTTTCAGCAGCTGTCTGACTATCACAGTGAATATGGTACTCAGTATGAAGGTCATACCCATCTGCCCTCTGGAGAAATATTCACTTGTTTTTGTGAAATATACACAGCCGACTGTGATTGCACCCACATATACATACATTTTCAGGACATTGTATATTTCAGGAAATAGCTTTCGGTTTATCAGATTATCATCTGCAAATGCCACGAAATGTACTACCACATATGCCACGAGCTCCACCAGAAAAAGTGTAAGATAGTGCTCTGTATGGTTTATAAGTCCCGTTCTAAAGAAACCGAACTTGTACCAGTTTGCAATCAGATAAGATGTAAACATCACAATTATATCAAGAAGTACCTCAAGGTACTGGATTATCCATTTTTTTGAGTTCATATCTTTCTCCCGGATTTTTCCTTATCAGCAGTATCTATACCGGCAAGCAGTACAAGCAGGAAAGGATTATATGCAATCTCCAGCAGATGGTGTTCCATAAAGAGTGCACTCCAACCATGACTATTGCTGCAAAAAGCACATATTGCTTTGTCGCTATTGCCTTGTGACCAATAAATATTAATAATATCAGCACTACAGCAAACACTATTATTCCATACTCAAACAGCATCCTAATATACATATCATCTATAAAGAAATACTTTGCAGGGTCTATCCCGGTCGGGTCTGCAACACCTCCCCAGCCCTGTTCCTCTATAAACTGTCCAAATGGCTTGATGCTATACTCACTCCACACTTTGTGGCTCACCATCAGCCTTTGAGACAGTACAGAGTCTATTTTAACCATTATAGCATTGCTCTCACTATAAAAATAGCTGAGTGCAAGAAAAAGACTCGCCCACACTATCGGCAGATATTTAAATATCTCACACACCCTGCGCGCCAGATTTTTCCTCTCAAGCAGATAAATCAGACACATCAAAACCAAAAATCCTATCAGGCAGGCTGTTCCTGTAAATGCTCCTGCTTTTATATATATAAATACAGCTGCTGCTATCACGATAAGCCATCTGAGCCATGCCAGATATCTGTATTTTTCGTTTTCCTGTACTCTCTTCCATATACCAAGCAGCTTACCGCCAATATCAGATAAAATATATGTGCCGCAAAGTCCGTCGGATATATGATGCCGTATGAATGTCTGGCTGCTGCTGCATTTCTAGGTGAATAGCCTATCACATCCGCTATCATACCTGTCTGACTTGCTATAGCTGCCACTATAAGCATGACCGATACAACCGCCGTATATACCTTTAGTATATTGTCAAACCTCACATTTTTGCCCCTACAATAAGTAGTACCGGCTGTAGCAGCTCATAATAACCGGTCTGTAAACCTACTATTCCAAATATAAGAATAACTACGGCAATTGCAAGCTGCTCTTTTCTGCTGTAGTATCCTGAAAAAAGGACCTTGGCTCCCGTATACAAAACCATCGCTGCAAGAAAAAGCTTAAAGGTGCCCACCAGTACCTGCTGCGAAAACATTGTAGTCTCGTATACGCATTTTGCGAGCACAATGCCATACAATATAAAGTATACTACATCCCATCTGTTATTTTTCTGTGTTGAAATTGATTTATTTTTGTCCATAAATGATATTTTACCATATTTGATATATAATTGCCACATTTCAAAAAATTATAACAAAAATTTAATAAAAGCTACAGTTTATGCGTCTCCGCTCAACTGTAGCCTTTAAAATCGACCTATTTAATTACTTCAGGTCATCATCTGTAATTGTTTCACCATTCATAACCTTCTGTATCAACTGTTTAGCATGCTCTACGCTGCTCTCATCCGGAATAGTAACATAAACTTTCTGAATAGGCATAGAATATGTTGTTTTCTTGGTACCCTGACCAGTTACTGCAAATGACTTAATATTCCAGCTTCCTCCCTCTGACAGCTGCATATTGATAAGAGATGAAATATCTGAGCTTTTAAAATCCATGGAAATCATTCCCTCAAGACTGTCAAGAATACCGGAGTAGTTGGTCAATAATGCCGTACTGTTTGTCATCTTATCTATTACTGCTGAAATAAGATCCATCTGATGGCGTCCCCTGCCATTATCTCCGTCCGGAAGATTATGCCTCTCACGGGCATATGCCAATGCTTCCTCTCCGTTTAATTCATTTGGACCCTTTGAAAACTTGTAAGAATCCATAGATGAACTAAATGCCTGTTCAGAATTCACAGTAACTCCACCTATTTGGTCTATAAGAGTCTCAAAACCTGTGAAATTAATCTGAGCATAGTAGTTGATTGTATCCAGATCATATACTGAAGCCAATGTCTTCATTGAACAATCTATACCATACAATCCACAATGTGTCAGTTTATCCTTTGTCCCATGAGATACCGACGTTTCAACATAGTAATCTCTAGGTGTATTTAACAATAACACCTGTCTACTCTCAGGATTGACAAAAGCCAGAATATTTACATCGCTTCGGCTCTTTGCAAGCTTCTTGCTTCTGGTATCTGATCCACTGATATATACAACGAACGGCTCCTTTGTCACCTGAACATCCTTTTCTGTCTTCTCAACCTCATATGTCTTAGTATAAGCATACAATACCTTTGTCTTTGTTTCAAAATCTTCATACCCCTCTGTATCTGTGATAACAGATACATATGAGGTATTGAGTATCATCGCCTTTACCTCACCCGAATAAAGGGCATCCACCATCTCTATTGCAGACGCATATGGCTTTGTATTGATTGTACTGTCTGTTTTTTTATTAATATCATCTATTGTTTCCTTTGTCTCTTCATATCCATATGAATCAGTATATGCAAAGGTATAATCCTTGGCATCATCAATAGTCTCAGCGGGATCATCCTTCATAACATAGACAACAATCTTATCCTCCATGACATTTTTATTTCCGGTCATATCATTAAGTGTGCCCATCACCTTGCTAAGCACAGACGTGCCATATAAGCTACATATGATAACCAGTATAGATATAAATGTTCCCAATCCTCGCTTAAAATAGCCCGACGCTTTTGGTTTCATTATGTTTTGTCCTAAGTGAACAAGTGCAAACACCAGGAACTCCATAATTAATAAACCCCCGGCTGCAAACATAATATACTTTGCAGGTAACATTTTTGTTTTTACAGCCATAGCAAATATCATAGCACTAGCAATAAGCTGTAAAACCAATAATACCCTTGCAAATATTATCCATTTTGTAGCCTTTTTCTTTTTCTTCATTTGTTTCTCCTTCTATCTATAAATACATAGTACTTATCTATTTTAACAAATGATTTTGATTTTTCAATATTTTAACAATGATTATAACAAAATTAATAATTTTTTTTAAAATTTAAATGTGTTTTCCAGTGTCTCCCACTTCTGATCCTTATCACTCAAGTTGATTGGTGTGCCATCCTCAAGTGTGTATCCGCTTCCGTCAGCGCTTCCCGGATACTCTCCGACAAGCTGTGGCCACTCGATGCCGATTGCAGGATCATTCCATGCAAGGCCGCTCTCATCTCCAAGGTGCCAGAAATCTGTTACCTTGTAGCAGAACTCTGCTACATCTGAGAGTACTAAAAATCCGTGTGCAAAGCCCTCCGGAATAAGGAACTGCTTCTTGTTCTCCTCTGTGAGCTCTACTCCGAACCACTTGCCGTATGTCTTTGAATCGCTTCTTAAGTCTACAGCCACATCAAACACTGAGCCTTTTACTGCACGCACAAGCTTTGCCTGTGGGTATTCCTTCTGGAAATGGAGTCCGCGGAGCACTCCCTTTGTGGAGCATGACTGATTATCCTGTACGAACACTCTGTCAATGCCAGCTTCCTGCATATCCTTTGAATTGTATGTCTCCATAAAGTATCCACGGTTGTCTCCATGCACTGTAGGCTCGATGATGCAAAGTCCTTCGATTCCACCTACGTTTTTCTGTACTTTAATCTGTCCCATGATTTCTATGTCCTTTCTTGTATTACGTGAACATCCCAACATCTAACTCAACCTCGCTACTTCGTAGCTTCTTTGCTCACTAAAATTCTATCTCCTGCAGATATCTGTGCAGCGCATCCTGCCATGTAGGGAGTGGCTTAAATCCATTCTCCACGAGCTTGCTCTTGTCCAGTCTGCTGTTAAACGGACGTGCTGCCTTTGACACACCGTACTCTGCTGTTGTAACAGGTGCTACTGTAAGTCTGTCCTCAGAATACTCTGTATGACCAAGCTCCACTGCCTGCTTAAAGATTTCCTTTGTAAAATCATACCAGCTTATATATCCACCCTCGTTTGTAGCGTGATAGTAACCGTATTTATCAGTCTCTATCATATCTACGAGCAATCTTGAAAGGTCGAGTGTATATGTCGGTGTACCAATCTGGTCACTTACTACTGTAAGCTTATCGTGTGTCTTGCCGACATTTAGCATTGTCTTGATGAAGTTCTTGCCGTTTACACCAAATACCCATGCTATACGCACTATAAAGTACTTCTCAAGTGTATTTGCCACTGCAAGCTCTCCGTCAAGCTTTGTCTGTCCATATACATTGAGTGGTGCATAGTCCTTGCAGTCAGGCTGCCATGGTGTGGTGCCCTGTCCGTCAAATACATAATCTGTGCTGATATATACCATCTTGGCATCTATCTTCTTGCAGGCATCTGCAATATTCTGTGTGCCGTCTGCGTTGATTGCATGCACCTTTGCTTTTTTATCATCATCCTCGGCCAGATCCACAGCTGTCCATGCTGCACAGTGTACTACTACGTCAGGCTTAAGCTCTGTGATTGTTTTTTCCACTGCATCACGGTCTGTGATATCGAGTGAGACATATGGCAAAGTTGTAACTGCTGTGCCATCGTCTGCTCCGCTATACTGTGGTGCTATATCTGTTCCGATTCCTTCGTAACCGCGTGCTGCCAGGTCGTTCATTACGTCGTGTCCGAGCTGACCTGCAACTCCTGTAACAAATACTTTCATTTTGGGTCTCCTTTATACAAATATTCGTAAACAGGCCCAACATATATGCGCAATCCCGCATGCTTTGGCATGCTTTCCCGCTGCTTACGCAGCTAAGATTGCTTATATACGTTGTTCCTGCTCTATTCTAGAGCCTCAAAGAATCAAAATGCGCTTATGTAAGCGAGCTTACAACACGCATTTCGATTCTTCAAGGTTTACGAATAGCAGTTATCTATTCGCGTACATCTTCTCGTAATAGTTCTGGTACTCTCCGCTGATGATTGTCTCCCACCACTCACGGTTATCAAGGTACCATTTGATTGTCTTCTTGATGCCGTCCTCGAACTTGGTCTCCGGAAGCCATCCGAGCTCGTTGTGAATCTTTGTTGGGTCGATTGCGTAACGCATATCATGTCCCTTACGATCTCCTACGAATGTGATAAGGCTCTCAGGCTTGTTGAGCTCCTTGCAGATAATTTTTACGATTTCAAGGTTTGTCTTCTCATTGTGGCCACCTACATTGTAAACCTCTCCTACACGTCCGTTGTGGATGATAAGGTCGATTGCCTTGCAGTGATCCTCTACATAGAGCCAGTCACGCACGTTCTCGCCTGTTCCGTATACCGGGAGTGGCTTATCATTAAGTGCATTTGCAATCATAAGTGGGATAAGCTTCTCCGGGAAATGGTATGGTCCGTAGTTGTTTGAGCAACGGCTGATTGTTACAGGAAGTCCATAAGTGCGGTGGTAAGCAAGCACGAGTAAGTCTGCTGCTGCCTTTGATGATGAATATGGGCTTGATGTATGGATTGGTGTATCCTCATGGAAGAAAAGGTCAGGGCGGTCAAGTGGCAGGTCTCCGTATACCTCATCTGTTGATACCTGATGATATCTTTTAATACCATACTTGCGGCATGCGTCCATAAGTACTGATGTTCCGATGATATTTGTATCAAGAAATACCTGTGGGTTTTCGATTGAACGGTCAACGTGTGACTCTGCTGCGAAGTTTACAACTATATCAGGATGCTCTTCCTCAAATAATTTGTATACGGCGTCACGGTCTGTGATGCTCTCCTTTACAAAACGGAAGTTTGGATTGTCCATTACAGGCTCAAGTGTTGAGAGATTTCCTGCATATGTGAGACAGTCTAAGCATACGATACGATAATCCGGATATTTGTTAAGCATGTGAAATACGAAGTTGCTTCCGATAAATCCTGCTCCACCTGTTACGATAATTGTCATTTTAATTTCCTCCTTAATATAACTGCTCGCGGTATTTTCCATCAAGTACATCCTTTAAGTACTGTCCGTACTGGTTCTTCTTTACGAGCTCATATGTCTTTAATACTTCATCCTTTGTAATCCAGCCGTTTAAGTAAGCGATTTCCTCAAGACATGCTATCTTGCGGTGCTGATGTGTCTCGACTGTCTTGACAAAGTTTGTGGCATCTACAAGACTCTCATGTGTTCCTGTGTCAAGCCATGTGAAGCCCTGTCCTAAAAGCTCTACATTGAGTGCCTTTTTCTCGAGATAGATTCTGTTAAGGTCTGTTATCTCAAGCTCTCCTCTTGCTGATGGCTTAAGGTTCTTTGCGTACTCTACTACATTGTTGTCGTAGAAATAAAGACCTGTGACACAGTAATTGCTCTTTGGATGCTCCGGCTTTTCCTCGATTGAAATAGCCTTTCCCTCTTTATCAAACTCTACGATACCGAATCTCTCTGGGTCATCTACATAGTAGCCGAATACTGTGGCGCCCTTACCGCCCTCTGCGTTTTCAACTGCTGCTCTTAGTCTCTTGTTGAGTCCGTGTCCTGCGAAGATGTTGTCTCCGAGAACCATGGCTACTGTATCATCACCGATGAATTTCTCACCGATAACGAATGCCTGCGCAAGTCCATCAGGGCTTGGCTGTACCTCGTAGGTGAGGTTGACACCAAACTGATGTCCGTCTCCTAAGAGCTCCTTAAATCTTGGTGTATCCTGTGGTGTTGAAATGATCAAGATATCTCTGATGCCGGCATTCATAAGCACTGACATAGGATAGTAGATCATTGGCTTGTCATAAATTGGAAGTAACTGCTTTGATGTTACCATTGTGAGTGGGTAAAGACGTGTGCCTGAACCTCCC
>ENA-OQHA01000462-OQHA01000462.1-human-gut-metagenome-genome-assembly--contig:-NODE-462-length-20489-cov-4.348541_pt1 | contig 20489 bp, 18 predicted proteins | sample MGYA00242558_ERZ504707 | MGnify/ENA primary metagenome ERZ504707 (study PRJEB26092, sample SAMD00036197) | human gut metagenome | host: Homo sapiens | study: EMG produced TPA metagenomics assembly of...
TTCGCCATTTACGGCTGCTGGTCAGTTCCAGCTTTGCACCGCAGTGTCCGCAGTAAGCGTTGCCGGCAAGCAGCGACTTCCCATGGATGTTCAAAGGAAGGCGATTTTCGGCTTCCGCAGTTGAGCGCACAGAGCGTTCATTCCGAATGCGCTGTGCGTTTTCAAACTGTTCCTGCGGGTCAATCTGCAAATCCGGCATCAATTCTGACCGTGCATCCCCACAACGGAGAACGCCGGTGTAGGTCAGGTTTTGTACCATCCCCCGAATACTGGATGGGTGCCAGCACTTTCCAGACCTTGCGCGATAGCCAGAATTGTTCAGATAGGTAGCAATGTGCTGCGGGCCGTAGCCCTCATACACATACTTGTCAAAGACAATCCGCACTACGGCAGCTTCCTGTTCGTTGATGTGCAGTTCGTACAGTTCATGCTTGCGCTTGTTGATACGCCCACTCCGTACAAGGTCATAGCCATAAGGCGCATTTCCGCCCTTGAAGTGACCTTCTTCTACAAGCTGGCGCAGACTGGTGCGGGTACGGACGGAAGTCTTTTCGCTTTCTCCGTCCGCCTGCCAGAATCGGATGTAGTTCAGCAGTTTGTCAGTGTGGTTGTCGAAACGCTGCTCACCCTCTTGGGTACTCCATACCCGGATGCCGTTCCGTACAAACCATTCCACAACAAAGGGAGTTTCATCTGCGATACGACCGATACGGTCGAACATGAACACCAGCAGGATGTCAAACTTGCCCCTCCGGGCATAGTCCTTGATGATTTGCAGCTTGTCGCGGGCGGCGGCCCGGACTTTGTGGCCGGACACGCCTTCTTCCTGTTCTTCATGGACGATGACCCAGCCCTTCGATTCAGCGAACTTATGGCAAGCCTTTCGCTGCATGGGCAGGTCAGCTTCATGGTTGGAAGTGAAATCCACCTGCTTATCGGTGGAAACGCGGTACAAGCAGCAGACGCGGTTGTTGTTTTCTGTCATTGTAAATTCCTCACTTTCATAACAAAAGTGGGGACAGGCTTTATTTCGTTGTCAAAGAACGTCCGGCAATGGTTCGGCTTGTAGCACCGCCCGTTACCGCACTCAGTATAGCGTTTGGTTCTGCATTCGTCCATGATGTCAACCTACCTTCTTCGTATAGCTGGTGGCAAGCAGGATGTTCCGAATGCGCTCAAATGCTTCCGGGTTGGGTTCTTTGGAAAAACTGAAAACAACAGGATAGCCATTGATTACATGATATTGCCGGTCGGCATCACGGTCAGCCGCAGGAAGGTTCTCTGCGACCTGTGAAAATTTATCGATCATAAGATTGTAACTCCTATTATGAATAAATGCTGTTGTCTTAATATGTAACAATGGGCATCTGCGTTGTGCGGATGCCCATTGTCTTTAAGGAGAGATTCCTGTAAATGTCAGAACTTCATCGGCAGGGCATCCTTACAGGATTTGCGTTGTACGCCGCATAGATGGGGAAAACGTATTTCTTCCATCCGGGCAGCTTTGCCGGGTTGTCCATCCCGGTGCGGTAGATTTCCATGGGATGGACGCTGCGCAGGGCACGGATCAGCCGTTCCTCGTTGAACTCACCGTGATACACTTCCACGAAGTACATCACACCCTTCAGGACTGCGGCACGGAAGGAATCGGGTTTGCCCTCCCATGCGTCCACAATCAGCCGCAGAGCCTCGCAGTAGATTTTCTCGCCCATCTGGTTGTACAGCTTGAGTGCAGTGCCTACGCAGCTGATGCGGTAGTCGCTCAACTGCAAGCTGTCATAGTTGAAGTCCAGACCCACCCGGTTGGTGGCTGCGAGGAATGCCATGGAAAGAGCATCCTCGCCCACGACCTTGGCACGGAGCTTGATGCCCGCCGTCAGCGGTGCAGCGTGACCGTTTTGCTCTGCGAAGAACAGGGCTTCCTGCTGCATCGTCAGACCCGTATACACCTTGCAGAGAATCGGGAGGTCTTTGCCACCGTTGCGCAGGATACGCGCTTCAATGGTGTGCTGACCGTCCGTTACATAATACCGGCCATTGCGAAAGCTGACCTTCGCTCATTCGCCGTATATTCATTGAAGTCTCTTGCAATCAGCTCAACGCGCTTACGCTGGATGCCCCGCTGATAAAGCTCGCGCGGGTAGATTAGCTTGCTGCTGTGAATGACCACCATCTGATAAGGAGTGGCCACATTGAAAGATGCGTGGAAGTCCATCAATTGCTTCAGCAGTTCATTAACTGTACTCATAAATGCGAGGTGGTATCGGTTTGCGTAGTGAACCAGCCAATGTTCGCCATTGGCAGCAGAAAGAAGTTTGCCCTGATACAATGATGCCGCTTTTTCGAGCAATCTCACCTTATTTATAGCAGAAGTGGCTTTTGCGGCTGCAATGCACAACTCATCGAACCGCTGAAAATCGGTCGTGATATGGAGGTCGGGGTTGAATTGGTAGCCAGACGGCGTGGAGAGAATCAGCTGCTCATCCGAGATAATGCTGAATGCTTGCCGCAGCCGGTAAACGAGCTGTTTGACCTTTTTTCCGGGTTCGTCCTTATCCTCCAGTTCTTCTGGCCAGATTTCCTGTACGATTTCCAACGATGAAAGGGCTTTCTTATTGGAAAGCAGCATAAAGGTCAGCAGACGGCTGATTTTAGGAGATTTCAGGTCAGACTCCGGCAGGACACCGTGGGAAGTGTGGATTTTCAATTCTCCGAACAAGCTGATGAAGACATCATGCTGCTCTTGATATTTTCTGGCGAGAATGCCATGCTCAGACTGTCAGCCATTCGCTTATCGTTGTATGCCGCCAGTAACACATAGGCCAGAAGTTTAAGCATACTGGTCTGATGGGTGTACCGCTGAGGGTTGCGCACGCAATCAGGCGATTTGCCGTGGTTCCAGTGGAATCGCAAGGAGGACTTAATACCTAAGCGCTCATACAACCGGTATTCGTCCGGGTAGGTGTCCTTGACATCTTCTGCATCAGAAACGACCATCGGGGTTCCTCTGCGCACTGCCTTTACCCAGCGGTCGAGAAATTCAGACGATTCAAACTCATTTGTAAGGATAGTGGTTTTATCTTCTTGGCATTCATTGTGCCACCAGAGCGGCTTCCACAGCCCCAAATCCAGATCAACCTGAATTAGACCGCACCAGTCGGCATCATAGAATTTACAGGCCGCTTCCATGACCCGCAGAGCAACTTCCTTCGGCGGCAGATGGCGATAGTATAACTGTGTCTCCAGCTCATTCATTGTGTTCTCAAAATCAAGCGCACACTGAACGTTCTCCGTGTCAAGTTCTTCGCTCACCGAATCAGATTGCCGCATAACAGACACCTCCTGAATAAAAAGCAGCATCCGGGCATTCTTCCGCTTAATACGGTGAATCCCGGATGCTGCTATGTAAAGCTATCTCTCCACCGCATAAGCTGAAGAATGCCCCATCATTTTGCTTTTAAATAACAAAAACCGCCTGTGAGTTGAAATCTTCACAGACGGTTCTAACATGGTAGAGGGATAAAATTATCCCATTCAAAAAGCAACCAGCTGCCATGACCTCGTATATGAGATTTTAGACTCATTTGGCTTTGTTGCCCTATCTTTCGGTAGGTTTACCAAGTATTAAGTTCTTTGATAATTTACTTTTTTACGATTGTTTTTATAAAAGCCGTAAGTGCATTGATCTGCTCGGCATCGAACTGTTTTAGCTGGTCAACAAGTGCATTCATTCCATTGGAGGTTTCCTCGCCGAAATTAAAAAATTCTTGTGGAGTAATGTTGAAATATTCGCAGATGTAAAAGAAATTTGCCATCGTCGGAAAGGCAGTACCACTTTCGATTGCACGAATATAGCCGGGATTCTGCCCGATTGAGAGGCTCATGTCTCTTGCAGACACACCCTTCTGTGTGCGCAGCTCAGTAAGCCTCTTAGAAAACTGTTCTTCGTACATGGCCACCACCATCCTTCTCAACTCTATTGTAGTCGAGAGCATAGCTGAAACCGAATGATTAAATCTATTATTTTTAATTGATATAATCAACTACCTGTGATAGACTAAAAGAAAATGGAAAAAATAAAAACCATGAATTTTTACATTCATGGTTTATGTTTCCTGTCGCAGAGTAGCCCACTCTGCGACAGGATGATTCAATTGAATTTTACCGCCGATTACACGGATGGTCAAGAGAAAGCAATCTGAAATTCTGAAAAAAAGAAAATAATGTCGTACTTACTCGACAATTTCAACAAATTCGATACAATCCGATTGTATGCTCCGTCAAATAAGCCGTCAACGAAAGGAAGGTTTTTGTGTCAAGAAAAGGATTGAACATTTATAAAAGGAAGGATGGCCGCTGGGAAGCACGCTACATAAAGTCGCGAAATGCGCTGGGAAAGCCCAAATATGGTTATCTGTATGCTTCCTCCTACCGCGAAGTGCGATGTGATCTACAGCACACGCTCCAGCTCCAAGGTAAACCATCCGGAAGCGAGGAAAGAACCAGAAACAGTACATTTGAACTTGTTTCCATGGAGTGGCTTGACGCCTTTTCCATTAACTTCAAGGAATCCACCTACATTCGTTATCGGACGCTAATCGAATGCTATCTCATGCCATCATTCCAGACAGTAAAAATCGAGAAGATCACAAAAGAAATGGTAAGGAAGCTTTGCAAACACCTTGAACTGCACGGAAAAAAGGATAAAACCGGTCTTTCTCCCAAGACAATCTCGGATGTGCTCTCTGTTCTGCGTCGCATTCTGAATTATGCAGGAACACTCGGTATATTCGTAGATTCGAAGGTTCTTGATATCAGGGTCAAGCAGACGCAAAAGTCGTTGCCCATTTTAAGCCTCCCAGAGCAGATGATTTTGCAGCAATATCTAGAGGAACATCCCGATGCTCTGAATCTGGGGATTCTTCTTTGTCTACTGACAGGAATACGTATCGGGGAGCTGTGTGCGTTGACGTGGGAAAAGATCTCGATTTCGGAAAGGAATATCTATATCTGTCAGACAATGCAACGTATCCAGAATCGGGTACCTGGGAGCAAAAAAACACATATCGAGATTGCATCTCCCAAAAGCAGCTCCGCTAATCGGAATATCCCAATCTCAAATTTGCTGTTCGGTTTTCTGGAGCGTTATTCCCTGAGTCACACCGGATTCTTTTTGAGCGGTTCTCCTTCGAAGTTTATCGAACCGCGGTGCATTCAGCGAAGATTTCACAAGATTTTGGATGCCTGTGGATTGGAAAAAAGGAATTTTCATGTTTTAAGGCACACTTTTGCCACACGCTGTGTGGAAGCAAAAATCGACATCAAAACTCTGAGTGAGATTTTAGGACACTCATCTGTTACCATCACAATGAATCGATATGTTCATCCTTCGTTGGAGCTGAAGCGGGAAACGATGGAACAGCTGGCAGATTTTATTTCCGTCAAATAAGCCGTCAATCCGAATTGCCAAACGAATTACCGTTGTTTTTTCGCCATTATCGCAGAGTGGGCTACTCTGCGACAGAAAATAATCCCAACAACTCACCTGTGCATTGTTGTACACCGTATAGATTCGGGTGTAAAGGGAACTTTTGATTCTACGGCAGAAATTCGTCTGCTGAGAATATAACAAACTTTTTACTTGAGGAGGACTTTATTATGAATTTGATGAAATGCCCCAACGGCCACCACTACGATGCTTCCCGGTTCAGCAGCTGCCCCTTCTGCGGCATGGAAGGTGTGAACGTTGGGCCGGATCAGACGACGGTTCCTTTGGACGTCCCGGTGTCTCAGCCGGGTCCCAGCGTAGCGACTGAACCTCTGAGCACTGCAATCCCCGATGACGATGACCGCACGCTCCCTGTAACTGCAGATATGTTGGACGGTGCTACAGAAAAGTCGGCACCAGTTGTTGGTTGGCTCGTCTGCACGGAAGGTGTGAATAAGGGAACCGACTATCGTCTGCATCAGGGCCGCAATTTTGTGGGTCGTTCTTCGGAGATGGATGTCTGCATCCTTGGCGACAACACGGTTTCCCGCAGCTCTCATGCGATTGTTGTGTATGATCCGCGTAGTAATGTGTATCTTGCGCAGCCGGGCAGCTCTAAAGAGCTGTTCTATGTGAACGATAAGCTTGTGCTCAACCCAATTGAGCTGAAGGCCATGGACCAGCTCAGCATCGGCGACACGAAACTGATGTTTGTTCCCTTGTGCAGCGAAAAATTCCACTGGTAAAACGAAATAAGGGGGAATCGTTGTGATAAATCGGGCTGGAAATAAAGAAAAGGCAAAACGTGTTCTGAATGAAAACGGAAATCTGTCCGGAATGGTCGGCATGGAGATTCTGTATCGGGTGATTGCGGCAATCACAAGTGTCCTGCTGGGTGCGATGATCGCAGGCGGCATTGGGGTCGTGTCGGCGGTTGTGTCGGCACCGTTCAAGCTGTTTGGTCTGGCGGGAATCATCATTGCCTATGTGCTGATTACTCCGATTGCAACGCTCGTCGGTGCTATCGCCGGTGGAGCAGTTGCCGGGCCGTTTGAAGTGGCACGATACCGGTACTATCTTTCTCTGCGGAAGAATGGAATCCGACCAAAAGTCACCTGCATCTTTGATGCATTTGATTTCTTTATGCAATTTGCCCTTGTTACAGGAGTGCGGATGCTGACGATCATGTGGATCCCGGTTCTGATCCAGTTTGCTACGCTGTTGCTGGCGGCTGTTGTTGCAGCGGCTTCTCGGAGTTATCTGGCGGCAATGCTGCTGGTGATGATCGGCATGATTGCAGCTCTCGTTGTTGCGGCCTACCGTTCATATCAGTTCTGGCCTATGGCTCTGGTGCAGGCAGATCATCCGCAGCTGAATGCAGAACAGGTTATGGAACGCTGCAAGGTAATGACGGAAGGTCATAAATTCGACCTGTTTGTCTTTGACCTCAGCTATCTCGGCTGGAATATTCTGAGTCTGCTTACCGGCGGTATTCTTTCTGTCCTGTATGTTGCACCGTACAAGATGATGGCAACTGCTTTTGTTTATGAAGAAATGAAGGGCCGCCCGGTCATGGTGGATGACATCAAACCGTCCACTGACGGCAACGGAATGACGATTGCTGTAGATCCGAAAAAATTGATGGGGATTGGCAGCACCGGTGGAAAGAAGCCGACTTCTCATATCCCGGCTGCTTCCAGAGCTGCGGGAGCAGCTCTGGAGGGGGTCGCCGGTATGTATGCGGGCTCGAGCTATCCGCTGGAGCCGAACCAGCCGGTCATTCTGGGCAGAGACCCTGCCTATGCGAAGATCGTTTTTTCTCAGGGTGCGCAGAAGATCAGCCGCCGCCACTGTGAGGTCATGTTCAACAGTCAGGTTCAGAAATATCGTGTTACCGATTTTTCCAGCAACGGCACCTACGTAAACGGAAGCCGCCTCCCTGCGAATTCTCCGGTGCTGCTGACCCGGGGAACGGAGCTTGCATTGGGCGATAACAACAATATCATCCGGCTGAGCTGAGTGATGCAGTATGCCTGAGAGACGCAGAAAAAGAACGAATCAGGATCGCGGAACAGATGAGGTGAAGCAGGATCGGAGCTTACTGTTGTATGTGCTGCTGTCTTTCGTGACGTTTTCGGTCTACCATTTTTATTTCATGGACTTGTGGGCGAAGGATGTCAACATTCTGTGCGAAAAGGATGGAAAACATACGGTGGGCGTCGAAAAATGATGCTGTTCAGTGTCCTGACATTCGGCGTGTACAAATATGTGTGGCTTGCGGAGATCGTGGATCGCATTTGTGACAATGCGGCGGAATACGATGTGGAGGTCCGGCAGGACAGCGAAACCTTCTTTGTATGGATGATCCTGGTTCCGGTTCTTGGATATCTCGTCGCAATGTATCGAGCAATTCAGGATACGAACCGACTGGCTGAGGCATATGAGCGGAGCAGGCAAAAGCGCACGGAAGTGCACGACAACCCCAACACGAAACCTCCCCCGCCCTGTATGCGGGGGAGACTGTCTGGGTTGACCGGAAGTTTGGCGGGCAGAAGCTTTGAGCTGATACCCGGACGATCGGTGGAACTGGGTCGGAACCCAGCGGAGGTGTCGCTTATCGTAAGAGGCGAAAAAATCAGCCGGATTCACTGTACGGTTCAATATAATGGAAAGGATCTTGGGTTTAATGTTACCGACCATTCCCGGAACGGGGTATTCGTCAATGGGGTGCGTATTCCTTATAATGTGCCGACTTATGTGTCCGGGAAAAGTATTGTCGCACTGGCAGATGGTGCAAATAAGTTTCAGCTGATAGAAGCGGCGGACGAAGATGATAGGAGTCCGGCTTTAGGAGCAGACAATGAAGAGTAAAAAAATCATCGTTGCAGCACTGGTGGCAGTGGCTGCAATAGTACTGGCAGGATGCAGTCCGAGAAGCTCGATGGCAACATTATCCACCGATTCAGATTCGGAGACGGCAGAGGTCTTTTCGCTAGCCAAGGTCTTGAATCTTGGAACGAACTACTTGACCTCGCTGGATTATGATAACGCAATCTTGCAGTATATCGATATCATCCAGCACGACCCGACGAACAAGGAAGCCTATGCGGGCCTGTATGCCGCTTATGCAGCACAGGGAAAAGCCGATGAGGCAAACAAGGTCTTTGAACAGGCGCAGGAAGTGTTTGATGACGAGGCGGACTTTCTTCCAGGATTTCTGGATGATGCAAAGCTGGTCTTTGAAAGCGGTGGTGGAAACGTTCCCTTCCAGATGCTTTCGGAACACTTTTGGAATGACTTGAATTCGGTCTTTGCAAAAGACGTGGGCGAGGCGTGGATTGCGGCAGACCCGCAGAATGCCGACCCCTATGCCTGCTGGGAGCACACTATGCGGCACTAGACGATGAAATCGGCATTGAGAAACTGCTCCAGAATGCGGAAACAAATGGCGTCGATTTCAACACCATCGATACCAAGATCAAAACGAACTCGGATGGAACCTGCACGCTGACGGTACAGATTAATGATTTCCTGAAGGATGAATCGGGGCAATCGGCATCTGTAAGTGTCAAGGTTGATGCGAAAGACAACGCTAAGACGGTCACCCAAAAGGTGGCCGAGAAAGTAGCGGACAGCGCAGCAAGCAAGGTCGTGGAAAAAGCGGACTCACCGGCGAAGCGGCCGGCATCGCAAATTCGATGGCTCAGGAGGCTCTCCGAAAGGGCCTCGGCAGCGCGGGAAGCGGACAGGGAACCAAATCGTCCGGGACAGTGACGGCGCCTACCTATGACCCGTCGCAGGACAGCGGCGAAAGCGATGATTTTGACTGGTCGCAGATTCAATCGGAGTTTGATAGTCTGAAAGACGAATTTCCGTCTTAAAAGTCGTGTGGAGGAATGTGCATGAATTATAACGAAACCAGTCAATGGGCGGCGGATCTTGGAAGCGGCTACAGTTCGATCCGACCTCTTGGCGAGGGCGGGATGGGCACACTGTACCGCGCGCACAAAGACAGTCTGGATGTTGATGTCGTCATCAAGCGTGTAAAACAGAAGTTCAAGGGACGGATGGACGAGCGCGCGGAGGCCAATATCCTCAAAACGTTGAAGCACAAGTATCTTCCGAGAATCTATGACGTGATTGAAAGCCCGAGCGGCTATGTCTATACTATCATGGACATGATACCGGGCGAGAACATGCAAAACTACGTCAAAACGCACGGCCCGGTCAGTCAGAAGCTTGCATACCGGTGGGCCTGCCAGCTCTGTGAGGTAATCGCCTATCTGCACTCGCAGGTACCTCCGATTCTGCATTGTGATATCAAGCCCAGCAATATTATGATAACGCCCAACGAAGATATCTGCGTCATCGATTTCAACACATCACTTGTTTTTTCAAAAGGCGTACTGGCAATTGGCGCAACGCCGGGCTATGCGGCACCGGAACAGTATACCCGTCCGGGAGCATCGCCCGATACGATCGAGACGGTTCCGCTTGAAGAAACCATGCCGCTGCGAGGATACAAAGATGCGTTCGCCTATCAGAATGTCAGATCCAACAAGGGCCCGTCCGGCAGAGGTGTGAGCAATTCTGTCACGGCGGCGCAAGCAACCAATGCGGGTGGTTATGGCACTATCAGCAAGAGGACGGACGTTTATGGCATCGGTGCGACTCTATACTATGCAATCACCGGGCAGCAGCCCGGCCATTCGCTGAAGGATGTTCGGCCCATCACGAGCTATAAACTCAAATTCAGCCGTAGCTTTTTGCTCATCATCGCCAGAGCGATGAAGAAAAGGCAGGAAGAACGCTTCTGCGACGCACAGGAAATGCTCCGGGCGCTGCAGGATATCCATGCAATTGACGGACGCTATAAAAAGGTGGTTCATTCTCAACGAGTTGTGGCGGCGGTCTCTCTTGTCCTTGCGGTATCAGGAACTTTGGCTATCCTGTTTGGCGTACAGCGAATCGGCGTGGAACGGTACGCCGCTTATGACGCCCTCGTGCGGAAAGGCCGGACGGCCGCCGATGAAATGCGCTTTGATGAGGCGGAGCAGGACCTGCAGCAGGCTATCGCGATTTACGATGACCAGTTGGAAGCATATGTGGAACAGGCAGTCCTTCTCTATCGGCAGGGAAAGTATCAGGAGTGCATCGATGCAGTGGAAACGACGCAGTCGCGTGAGCTGAAATATTACAGCAGACAGAGCGTGGCAAACCTGTACAACGTGGCAGCGGAGGCCTACTACGAGCTGGAAAGCTATGAATCGGCTGCGACGATGTACCAGAAAGCGATAGGATACTCTCCTGATATCCTGAGCTATTATCAGGGTGAGGTGACCGCCCTGATTCAGCTGGGCGATTATTCTGGCGCGGATGAGGTCCTTGCAGAGATGGCGAAAGCTGTCCCTGACGCCGAACAAAGCGGTGCCTATCAGGTCGTTCAAAGCGAGCTTCTGAGAAAACAGGGAGACCTGCCGGATGCGCTGGATGCCGCCCGTAAGGCAATCGGCTCGGCGGACGGCAACGACCAGCTTGCACGCGCGTACCGTCTGGCAGCATCGATCTGTGAGGATATCGGAGACTCCATGCTTTCGGAGGAAATCAATCTCCTGAATCAGGGCATTGAACAGCTCCCCGATGGATATTACAACGCGCTGGCCGGACAGCTGGCGTCCGCATATATTCGTCAGGCGGAAGCGACCGGGAATCCCGGCTATCAAAAAGATGCCTTGCGAACCTATCAGCAGCTGGAGAAAAACGGAAACACCACGCTGGAAGTCCGGCTGAATATCGCAATGTTGCAATATCAGCTACATGATTTCTCCAAAGCGATGGAGATGCTTCAGGCACTGAAAAACGATTACCCCAAGGACTACCGTGTATAAATGGCTCGCCTTTGTTCAGGGCGAACTTGATTTGCAGAACGGAGCATCCTACACGAAAACGCTGGGATATTACGAAACGGCTGCTGAACTCTATCGTGCAGAGCAGGCATCCGGCGTGTATGACCCGCAGATGGATGAGCTGGACCGCATGGCACGGAACAACTGGCAGTAAAAGAGGTGGAGAAAATGACGGTTGGACAAATCATGGTGGTGTGTGGTATCTGTCTGGTGCTGGTTGCTGTTTTATTGGCCGTGGTCGGGTGCGTTCTGCTGCACAAAAAGAAGAAAATGGTTCTTCTTGAAATCGAACACGAATACCGCTGAGAAAGCAGGAAAAGGAACATGAAATATTGTGCCGCATATTATTCCGATATCGGAATACAGAAGGAAACGAATCAGGATTCTCTCCTTCTGGTGCAACGAGGTCAGACTCAGGACGATGAAGCTGTCCTCGCAGTGATCTGCGACGGCGTAGGTGGACTGAAAATGGGCGAGCGGAGCAGCGCAGCGGTCGTGACAGCCTTCCGGGACTGGTTCGATGAGCGTGTCGAGGAACTATATGAACAGGAAGAACCGGAGACGGAGCTGTTCGATGACTGGGACAATCTTATCCAATCGCTTCATATCCGGTTGAAAGACTACTCCGAAAAGGCCGGATTCCGCAGCGGAACGACAGTGGAAGCTGTTCTTTTTATGAAAGGTCGGTATTACATCTGCCATGTCGGAGATTGCCGGACATATATCATTTCGGATACCCTCACGCAACTTACGACAGATCATACCATCGTCCAGCGTGAACTTACCGAAGGAAAACTGACACCGGAACAGGCCCGGAAAGATTCGAGACAAAGCCTCCTGCTTCAGTGCGTGGGAGCGGGCAAAGACGTGAAACCGGATTATCTTTCCGGTGAGGTTCTGCCGCACCGGACGTTTCTGATCTGCTGCGACGGGTTTCGCCGCAAGGTGACAGAGGCTGAAATAAAAAAGAGCTGCAGGTATTCTTCCAGGGAGAAAAAGTTACATGAGGCTCTGGAAGAAACAGCACAGCTCTGCATGAAACGAAAAGAGACGGACAATATCACAGGCATCCTTATCAGCGCGGTCAGAGAGAAAAAAGGTCTTTTCCCATTATGGAAAAAGGCTACGCAGACTGCGGGGAAAAAGGTAATAAAGGATATCTTGCTGGAACACTCTACTCCGGCGGATAAAATATTGTAAAACAAAGGAGACATTATTATGGAGGACAACAGAAAATTTGCAACATTCTTTGCGGATGCCCCCAAGGGCAAAAAAATTGGAGCGGTTCTTTCGTGGATTGCAACGGTGATTTTGCTTGTGGCACTTTTTGTGCCGGGATATCAGCTGAGATACCAGATGAAAACGGAAAAGGGGACCTTTAAGGATATCCCTGCAACCATGACTTCTGAGCTTAAACAGATGAAAGAAGAAGCAAAGCTGAATTTTCAGTTCGGTGCGGGCACTACCTCCGATAAGATCGATGAATTCGTTGAAAAAGGCAGTACGAGTGTATTTTCCTATCTTGTCAGTCCCGATTTGCAGAAGGCAAGGCTGGTAAATCTTGAAACCATGAGTGATGCCCCGGATGATATCTCTAAAATTTGCGTGGCACTGTTGGTACTGTTCTTCGTGCTGGTCGTCGCAGCGGCTATTGCCAGTGTGTTCACGATAAGCTGGTGCGCACTGGCGGCGAACCTGATTGGCATCATCGAGTTGCTGGCAGTGTACTTCTTTGTGTTTGCGGGTAAATTTTCCATCGATCCGACGGACACTTCGATAACCAGCCGTGTTGCCCCTGCGCTGACTATGATTCTGATTGTGCTCCTCGTACTGGCCGCAATCATGTCCGTGGCTTCCGTGATCGTTAGCTATGTGGTGCATGAAGACGAGGAAGCGTTCGTGGACGACTGGAACAGCAACGATCCGAGTCGGGATGCCGAGACGAATCTGGTCGATGACGCAATGCACAACCGTGCCGGCAACAGACAACTCGATGACAGTCGTGGCCTCTTTGATCCAGATGAACACGAACCGGAGTTTTGCAATTTACAATAACACGGAGGTTGTGATCGGCAAGGGTTCTCAGGCAAACATCATCGTCTCCAACCCGATCATCAGCCGTGCCCATGCGAAGATTAGCTGCCGTAATGGTGTCTGCACCATTCAGGACCTTGGCTCCAAAAACGGCACGTTCGTGGGCGACGAGAAAATTCTGGGCAGCAATACAGTGACGCTGGCGAATGGTATGTATATCACGCTCGGAAACGAAATCTTCCAGTTCAAAATCTGAGCCGGGAAAGTATTAGGACGGGGTGAGATAAAAGATGGCGGGTCTGGAAGAAAAACTTTGTCCCGTTTGCTTTCAGGAAGCGATGGAGCATGGGGAGTGTCGGAACTGCGGGTATCATGCAGAAGAATCTTCTGCAGCGAAAGACTATCTGGCACCGTTCACCATTCTGAAAGAAAAATACCTGTTGGGCAAGAGTTTGGGACAGGGCGGTTTCGGAATTACGTATCTTGCTGAGAATATGCAGAGCGGCCTACGCTGCTGCATCAAAGAGTACTTCCCGTCCGGTCTGCTTCAGGGGAGGACACCAGATGGTGCCCTCATCCTTGCAGATGAAGAAAACCGGCCTGAGTATGAAGAGGGAAAGCAGCAGTTCATTGAAGAAGCATGCGCTTCAGGAGCTTCGAGAAAATATCTCTGTCGTTGACATTCGGGATTTTTTTGAAGAAAACGGGACGGCATATTTTGCAATGGAGCTGATTGAGGGTTGCAATCTGCGGGTGTTCCGAAAAAATCATAATCCGAAGCAGACGCTCAAGATGGCACTCCAGATGCTGTTCCTGCTCGGAAGTTCACTGGCAGAAGTCCATCGTTTCGGCATGATCCACGGGGATATCAGCCCGGAAAATATCCTTATCACACAGGACGGTGAAATAAAACTCATCGATTTCGGCGCGGCACGCTCGTTCCGTCAGGGGAGCGATAGTAAAGAAAGAAAAATTTACCTGAAGCCGAACTACGCCCCTTACGAGCAGTATACGCAGAAACCGTGTCAGGGACCGTGGACGGACATTTACGCACTGGCCGCAACTTTCTACTTTATCGTGTCAGGGCGCAAGATGCTGGACGCACTGAGCCGTGCGAAAGGAGCCTCCTATCCCCCGTTGCACGAGCTGTGTCCCGCTGTCTCCCGGCAGCTGTCGGACGTGATTGACAAGGCGTTGGCGTTCGACTACCACGACCGTTATCGCAGGATGCTTGATTTTCTGGATGCACTGGAACAGGTCGTCCGGCCGGAGGACTACGACATCGATCTGGGGGCACTGATGCCGAAATCAAAGGCATCGAAGCAGGCTGAAATTCATGTCGAGACTTCCGACGACTCGGAGAAGATGTGTCAGGTTGAGGAGCAGAATATGCCAGAGCCGAAGGGCCTGGCCGCATTCTTCCATCCGAAAAAACGCAGGCTGGCATATCTGGAGCTGACGATGCGGAAATCGGGTGGTCACATTTCCAGACGGCGGTGGATAATCGAGCCGAATCGCACGGTGAAGGTCGGGCGTCTGGCGACGAGCGACGTGATGATGCCAGCGGATAACCAGATCAGCCGGAATCACTGCGAGGTGTTTTACAACGAGCCAAGCGGGAATTTATCGTCAGGGACCTGTCCAAATATGGCACCTATCTGGCGGACGGAAAGCCAATGGAAAAAGAAAAATCGTATACACTGAAAGATGGCGATATTTTTTGTGTCGTGTCGCCCGAGTACACATTCAAGGTGGTGATTGAAACGTGATGTCCCTGTTCAAGCGAAAAAAGGCAGGCGAGGAAGCCAATACCATTCCCGAAGCGATGGATGATATCACACAGACTCTTCTGATACCCGTAAAAGACGAAGGAGAAAAAACGATGTGTGCCGACGCCTATGAGACGAGTCAGGCGGAGATCGCCAGCTATACGTCGATTGGAACCCGGAAAAGCCAGCAGGATTCGATATGCTTTGATTTTGGGGATTTCTGCACAGTCTGCGCTGTGTGTGACGGTATGGGCGGGCTTACCGGGGGCGAACGTGCCAGCGCTTTGGCGGCGCATGGGGTAACGAGATACCTGCTGGAACACGCTCAGGCGGAAGATATTCCTACGGAGATGGGACGCGCAGCACTACGACTGAACGAGGAAGTCAAGAATCTCCGGGACCCGGCCAACCAGAAAATCGAAGCGGGGACGACTCTGACGACAGTGTTTCTCCGTAACGGGAAGCTGTTCTGGTGCAGTATAGGAGACAGCCATATTTACCTGTATAGAGATGGTACGCTAGAGCAGTTGAACATCGATCACAATTTTGGTGCCCAGCTTGACCAAATGGCACTGGAGGGCAGCATAACACAGGATGAGGCACTGCATCATCCGCAGCGTGCTGCTCTGACAAGCTATCTTGGGATTTCGGAGCTGACATTGATCAGCGGAAACCGGATGCCGTTCCAGCTTCGGAAGGGAGATGTGCTCATTCAATGCACGGACGGGCTGTACCGCTATCTGCCGGACAGCACTATGTGCAGAATTTTGGCCGTGACGGGAAATCTGAAACAGGCGGCGGAACAGATGGTCAAAACGGCACTTGCTGTTCCCGGAGGGCACGATAATACGTCGGTTCTATTGGCAAGATATAAAGGCTGAGATCGGAAAATTATAGAAAGAAAGGGGTGCAATAAAAAAACTGGAAGAAGGCACAAAATAAAAGGAGTGTTGCTTTATGGCAAACAGCAAACTTCAGATGCCCGCTAATTATATGGCACTGAACGAAAGTGAAATGTCTTGTGTTGAGGGCGGCGGTATCATTTCTCAGGTCTGCTATGCTTTCGGACGTATGTTCCGTAGCACCTACTACGATAAATGGGAAAGCGAATCCAAAACGCTTGAACAGTCCCATGGTGCTGTCGTTTCCAAGAAAAACGGTGTATATACTTACTCCGATGGTTATACCCACACAATGTCTGGTGGCAGCAACTGGGGCTTTACCAGTCTCGGTGACTTCTTCTATGGAATCGGCGATCTGTTCGCTGCATTCTATCTGTAAATTCTAGGCTTCTGCGAAGTATCGCAGAGCTTTAACTTATGGCATTCTTCCAGTTTTTTTATTGCATCGCAAATTTCGGTAACTCAAGCAAAGGAATATCATTATGAAAAAATCTACTGCGGACCATATGCACAGAAAACGCCGTAAGAACAACTTGGTATGGCTCTTTGCCCTGCTTGGCATTCTTGTACTGTTTCTGGGAACGATTTTGGCTTTTTTGATTTTCAGCAATTTGTCGTCTAAGCCTACTGAAACTGTTCAAGAAGTCTCTGCGGTGAATGGAACAGGAATTGTTCTGCCGTCCCATTTTACGGAGCGAAAGATCACAGATCCTTCCACTGCAAGAGACGCAATCAATGATGTGGCGGATACTCTTGGAATTGTTTCAGTAGAGGATGAGCTTGGGACTGCGGATTGCAGCACAGTATTGGGAGATACATATTACAGCTTTCCGCAGGTGTACCGGGGAATACCGGTGTATGGCAGAAAAGTTACCGTATCGGCTGACGCAGACAGTGAAGCTGCACTTTTGACTTCCGGATTTTATCCGATTGAAAATCTTTCCGTTGAAGCTAAAATTACCCAAAATGACGCTGAAAAAATAGTTGCAGGGTTATATCCGGGAGAAGCGGATATCTATGTAAACAATTTGGTGATATTTTCACTGGACAAAACAAATCCTGAATTGGCATGGAAAATATCGGTTCATCAAAACAATTCGTGGGAGTCAGTGTTTTTATCAGCTGTAGATGGAAGGGCTCTAAAGACCTTTTCGAATGAATTGACAGATAATGAATCCAGCAGCAATCGCTTTACAAATGTGTACTTGTATAATGCTGAGAATCGGGATATTGAGGTGGATTTTAGAATAATTTTTGATGATGGAACGACAGCAATATATGATGGGGATGATGATGACGAATGGGTTTCACTGAATAATCAAAAATATACAACGAGCGGAAGCTGGAGGCAAGTCGTATTGACTGCCAGAACGGTGAGCGTTATAAAAAAATCGGGAAAGGCGGAATTTCAATCTCTACAGAGGCATTGGGTGGTATGCCTGCAACGGAACTTTTGCCGATTGATATTGCCTCTTTGACGGATGGCATGGGAACACCCATCGTAGCACTTGCAAAATTGCTGGCCGTCAGCAATTTTTATCGTGACGTGCTTGGATATGATCCTTTGGCGATGACAATAAGGCAGTGGCAATCGTTGCAAATGATCATAGAGGAGGTAAGGATTCGAATAATGCCTCAGCAGGTTATGGGAGAAGCAAGATTTTCACGCGAATTTCTGTTGGAGCAACCTGCTCGCCGACAATAGATACTTTAGGACACGAAGTCACACATGCAGTTGAGCAATCCATCAGCCGGATGACATATGAAGGAGAATCTGGTGCCTTGATGGAGGCGATTTCGGATATTATGGGAGAAATAATTGAAGATTGGTATAATGACTCTCCTAAAAGATTATATCCGGATATTCTCAGGCATTGGGATATCCCACTTGAAACCAGTTTGAAGTGGCTTGACGGAGATATTTCATGGATTTTTGGGACTGTGGGTGAGCTTGAGCGGAATCTGGCTGACCCATCCAGCGTACTTCAGGGGGATGGACTACCTTATCCGACGAAATACAAGGATGAAACTGGCGCAAGTCACAAAATTATGATCCCGAAGCACAGTTTTCTGATCATGGGGGAGTGCATTCTAATTGCACAGTAATTTCTCACGCAGCGTACCTTATGACGCAGCCGTCTGTGGACGAAACAAAGTATGAACCTCTTTCTACCTATGATTTGGCACAGCTTTTTTACAAATCACTATATGGGATTTCAAAGTCTGATATCAGCTTCAGTGAATTCCGTAATGTGCTTGTCTATACTGCTTACTCTATGTGCCAGACAGGAATGCTGACAGCAAGGCAGGTTGCAACGGTGGATTGGGCTATGGGCATCAAAGCAGGTATTCCAAATTCTTTATTTCTTGACGAAAACGAGAATAGTGTGGTATCGATTGATGGTCAGGCTAAACTTTATGTCTATGCATGGGATGGAACATTATGTGATAATTATGATTTGCATATTGCTCAGTTGGATACGGATATATTACCACGGGAGTACGATGAAAATGTGCAGAAAATTGTAGCGTATGATTACACTATTCGAGAAGCAGAGGCATTTCAAATCGATCTAACACCGGGAATTTACGAATTTAGATTAACCGACCCAAATGGAAGAAATCAGGAAGAAGTAGAGTACCTGAGAGTTGTAGAAAACAATGGGTTAAAGGGGTATCCTTTTTATCCGGGATTCGAAAATGCCAATGTGTTAGAGGTCGATATTTCACAGGAGCCGAAGCAACACTCTTATGGTATTTTTTATGATACCCTCACGTGGGAACAGGCAAAAGCTGCCTGCGAAGCAAAAGGCGGCCATCTTGTGACCATTACCTCGCCAGAGGAACAGAAACTGATTGAAAGTCTGAATACTCAGAACAGTAAGCTTTGGATCGGCGGCTATAAAAATTCTGCCGGTCAGTGGTGCTGGGTGACAGGTGAACCATGGGAATATCAGAACTGGGGCGATGGAGAGCCGAACAACTCCAGCAATGTTGTGGCAGACGAGAGTTGTGTGGCTGTGTGGCCGGTAAAGTGGAACGACTTGGCAAACAGCAATACATATGAACAGAGCGGCTACATTTGTGAATGGGAAGCATCCGATGCAGCCGAGGAAACACAGGTCGAAGGTTACACAGGACACCTTCATGAGTTCTATACATTGCCCGAATCGGAATGGGAGTCTGGCCCAATCACATGGCAGCAGGCAGAGAAACGCTGCGAGTGGAAAGGAGGTCATCTAGCGGTCATTGAATCGTCAACGGAAAATTTCCTTCTCTACAGCGCAATGAAAGCGAAAGGGTATGAGAATGCCTACTTTGGATTCAGCGATGAAAGCTCTGAAGGAAACTGGAAATGGGTCAATGGAACCAGCACATCTTATACAAACTGGCATTCTGGTGAGCCGAGCAATCAGGATGGTATTGAGCACTATGCAATGTTCTATGAAAAGTTTCAAGATGGAACATGGAACGATGCAGATGGAATAATTGATGCCGGATGCGCCTACATCTGCGAATGGGACGACCCCACAGATAAAATATCTCAGGGAGATAGCTTTACAGATCAGCAACTGCGAATCATTGCAAAAGATTTGGGAGTTCCGGATGACCTTAATGTAGAGATTCGTCAATCGCCGAAAGCATATTGGGAGGCTGCTGGCCTTTGGGATATTTATGTTGAGATAACTCATAACGGAAAACTAGTGGCATCGGGAAGCTTCGATGTTGAAACGGGAGAGATGGGACGCAACATTTATATCTATACTCCCGTCTGATACTCTTTTTCTTCAAAGCTTCTGCAAGCAGTGCGCCGTGGTACCACGGCACGATTTTGAATCCGATTTCTAAAATCAAATTCAAAATGCTTGTTGGGCTGTGCCCAAACCCCTTGTGTTCTGCATCCGGTGGATGCAGGCTGCGCATTCCTGCGGAACGCTTCTATTGCGTGTCAATGCACACTCTCCCTGAAAATTCCGAATGCTTTTTGGTGTAAGCGTCAATGGCGCAGTCATGGCATCCGTGGTAAAATGAATGCGTTGTGTGCCTGACACACGAAAAAGAGAGGACGGATGCAGAGATGGAACAGCTTTACCTGATGCCCGGTGAGGAACGCTACACGAAATTCAGGACGAAAACGGCGTACCGAAAGTTCGGTATACTTACTGTTCGCTGCACGGCAGACTGTTCAATTGCACTTGCAAAACCATGGATGAAGCCCAGCGGTTGTGCGAGGACTGGCTCGTAACACAAGATCGCTGCTATATAAACTAAAAAAGACCGCCGAGAACCGACCATAAAAGGTCAGGCTCTCGGCGTCTTGGCTTATCGGATTTGCTCTTTTTCTTTGCTGTCCTTTTCCTCCGCAAAGAACAGTTCCACATTCTTCTGC
>ENA-OQHA01000463-OQHA01000463.1-human-gut-metagenome-genome-assembly--contig:-NODE-463-length-20445-cov-2.593267_pt1 | contig 20445 bp, 34 predicted proteins | sample MGYA00242558_ERZ504707 | MGnify/ENA primary metagenome ERZ504707 (study PRJEB26092, sample SAMD00036197) | human gut metagenome | host: Homo sapiens | study: EMG produced TPA metagenomics assembly of...
GGCAAAGGAAGAGTTGGTCAGTATTAAATATATGATGATTCTTATACGTATGGCTGACTTGTTGGATCTGGCAAATGATAGAATAGACTACTATCTTCTGAAGCAGAACCGGTCTCAAATGAGCCTTCTTTCCCGGTTTCACTGGATTTCGCATCTCATATCGGACGGATATAAATTGGATGTCGAGTTTAATCCGATAAAAGGTGTTCCATTGGACGAACACCCGATTGAGGAAAATATTTATGTGGACATCTTCTTGAATACTGAAATTATGGCTGCGATGGCTGTAAATGAAGAACCTTGCTTGAATATCCGTGCCACTAAAGGACTATGTAACAGCAGCAGCAATCCTCTAAAAAAAGAAGGCACACAGCAGGAGTGTATCCAATATGAATTATTTAAAGACAACAGAAGGTGTAATTCGGACTTGGTCCGAATTGACGGAACAGGTAAGAAATGCCCTTTCTTATGTATCTGGATACAAAAAAAACATGAATGGTTGTTTGCAGAACTGGCTGAACTGAAGTATTATCTTAACTCTGTAAATTCGAACTCATCAAATCGGATATTAAAGTCAGATTCTTTTATTCTAACCTTCAACCTTTTGATTCGGAATTCTATGATGATATCAGGTCTTATCTACAAAAGTCATGAAGCTAGATGAATGTGTAGAGCTGTTCGGATTTTCGCTACCAAATGGCTTCATATAAACGGGTATACTGCTATTTGGGTTTATATCGACTGCTAGATGATGTGTGAGCATCAGCAAATCACTCACTGGCTGGTTAGAAGCCTGATTTGAGTACCCAGACTATATCTAATATTCACATTAGACAGGCATATTGAACCGAATGTTCTGACGGTGATGCTACTGGTTAGTTTTTGCTTCTATAGGTTCAGGGCTTGCCAAAAGGATCATTATTTCAGTATAAACCGCGTCTTAGTGGTACTCATTCTTGTCAATTATGTCTGCTTGAGCTGAATCGAAAAGAACGTTCTTCACATCCAGTTCCGTTTATGGGAAAGGCTATACCACCACATCCATTGGAGTATAGCCTTTCACTTTTTATCATATTTTGTATATATCCGCTTCATGCCTTTTGGGAATTCCTCTCCAGAGCCTGCATATAATGGCGCAACATATAGTCGGAAGAATAGCCAAGCATTTCCCCGACGTGTTCTTTGGGAATCCGGTTGGCCAGGGTGACTGTCGCAGCAAACGTGTTGCGGGCCATCTGGGTGGTAAGCCTCTTGGAAATCCGACATAGTACCGAAACCTCTTTCAGGTATTCATTCATTTTCTGGACTGACGGGACAGGAAAACACGGACCTTCCGGATTCATCAGATTCCAGCCTCTGTATTTCTCCAGCAGGACCATTGCCGGTTTAAGAAGAGGAACACGGCTTGTACAGCTGTCTCCAACCTCCGCTCCTTCAGCACGTGTCCTGCAAATCCACAGTGTTCCTTCGTCATCCCTAAACAAGTGCGACGGACAAAGGGTGCTTATCCCCTGATAGGAAAGTCCGGTGAGAGCGCAGAAGACGAACACATCCTTCACCCGTTCCAAACGTCCGGCTGGCATATCCGTTTCCATCACTGTTCTCAGTTCATCCCAGTCCAGAAAAGAAGGGTAAGTCTCCTCCTTTACGCACAACTCTCCCAGTTCCTCCAGAAACTTGCCATGTTCCATCCAACCTTCTGCTGAGCCACCTTGAGAACCTTACGGAAACACTCCAGATATTTAGCCGCCGTATTCCGGGCCAGCCCGCGGGTCTCCTTCAAATACCTTTCAAATGCCGTGATAAACTTCCTGTCCAGTTCGGAGAACACGATATCTTCCTTATTGTAAACATTCCGTATGACGGTCTCTACCAATCCGTAGCACCTGTTGTAACGTGCCAGAGTGGCAGGATGCAAATCCCCGGGAGAAGCCGCCCATCCGTCTATACATTCCTTCATGGCCTTCAGAACCAGATGCCGTCCTTCCCTGGCATACAGAATATCCAGGATTTTCTTCGGAGTCAGTCTTTCCCCATCATACACGGAATTCCTGTGAATGACATATATTCTGTCCCTCAGTGTCTCAAGGTACATGTTCAGCTCTGCCGAACTCCGTCCCCTTCCCTTGCTACGCATCTTCGCATTGTCCCATAACTCCACCGGTATAGAGCGCTGGATACGGATTTCATCCCGCTGTCCGTTAATTGTCACCCGAAGAACGACCGGTGCTTCACCGTTCTTCAACAACTTGTTCTTCAAGATGAAGAACATTACATGCAGTGTGTTTCCTTTCATACATTCTATTTTGTGCAAACTTAGTAAACACACTGGAATACAGCACTATGCGAAATTGCGCAATATAACGAAGTATAATACATGTCTTTCCTGAACACGGCTGTACTTTCCGGATTCAATGACCGGATATTTCTGAAAGACCGGTTCCTGCAACAGACAACATGAGACATCTGATGACTTGTGATGCCATCTGATGACATGGTATTGGCCAGCCATGCCATATCGTCTATATTTGCCTCAAACCAAACAATTACACTTTATGGAAATCGTAAACATTGAAGCCGGTACTTTCAGAGAAATGGTAATATCTATCCAACTGCTGAAAGAAAAACTGGAAAACCTCAAAGGCAGGAAAACCTCAAAAAGTCTGGATGACTGGATGGACAATCAGGAAGTATGCATGGCACTGAACATATCGCAGAGAACATTGCAGGCCCTGAGAAGCAACGGTACCTTACCCTTCTCCCAGATTGACCGGAAAACCTATTATCGGAGACAGGATGTCATCAGACTGATTGAAAAAGGAAAGAAAAGATAATCCCGACAAAAGCGAGGCCAATCCATACAAGCAAACAACTCTTCATTATGTAAAAGGCTATACCTCACGGTGCGTTGTGAAGTATAGCCTTTTCTGATTATCCGAAGACCCGGGAAACATCCTGCATGTCTTTCATGATACTGTTGTCCAGTACACGGGCATAATGCTGTGTCATGCGGGTTGAAGAATGGCCAAGCATCTTCGACACATTCTGCAGGGCGACATCATTGGCAAGGGTAACAGTCGTCGCGAACGTGTGCCTAGCCACATGGACGGTCAGCCGCTTGTTCACCCGACACAGGGTGGCAATCTCTTTCAGGAATTCGTTCATCTTCTGATTCGACGGAATCGGAAAACAGGGTCCTTCAGGATTCTCCGGATTCCAGTCCTTGTATTTCTCCAGAATGACGAGCGCAGGTTCCAGAAGCGGTACATTGCAGGTACAGCTTTCCTTATGGGTCGTTATCTTCACACGGGCCTTGTGTATCCACAGTTTCCCCTCATTGTCCTTGTAAAGATGTGCCGGGCACAAGGTCTTCACATCAATGTACGACAGGCCGGTCAGACAGCAGAACAGGAAAAAATCCTTCACGGTGTTCAGACGTGTCGTGGAAAAGTCCTTCTCCATAATCCGTTTCAATTCTTCCAGGGTCAGGAACGTAGGGCACGTCTCTTCCTTCCGGAACAGATGCTTGCGTTTTCCGGCCAACGGGTCCAGTTCCAGCCATCCGTTTTCCCGGGCCAGTCCGAGAAATTTGCGGAAACAGCTCATATACTTGGTCAGGGTATTCTGGGAAAGTTTGCGTACCGTCCTCAGATGCATCTCAAACCGGTCGATGAACTCCCCATTCAATTCATGGAATGTAATGTCCTCTTTCCTGTAGAAATCCTTGATGACCGTCTGCAACGATTCATAACAGTTGTTATAACGTGAAATGGTGGAGGGCTGGTACTCCGTACCGATCAGGGAAGTCCAGTCATCGATACATTTCCGCATGGTCTGCAAAACCAGATGCCGTTCCTCTTTAGAGAACAACTTTATCAGAAGATTCTTCGGGGTGATCAGGGCTTCCCGACAGAGAAGTTCCTTGTGAATCTGATACAGCCTTACTTTTAATGCCTCAATATAGCTGTTCAGTTCCGTTGAACTCCGGTCTTTTCCTTTGCTGCGTTCCTTCACATTGTCCCATAACTTCAACGGAACAGAACGTTGAATCCGGACTTCATCCAATTGTCCGTTAATTGTCACCCGCAGAAAAATCGGTGCCTCACCGTTTTTCTTTAGTCTGCTCTTACGGATAAAGAACAGAACTTCATTGATTCCTGTTTCATACCACTTTATTTACGTTGTAAAATTAGAAAATGAGGAACAGGAAAATCCTACGCAAAAACATGATAATCAATGAAGTATTATACATCTAAGGTGCTTTTTAATTGTCCCTAAAAAAGGACCCTGAATTTGCACCTGACAAACTTCGTAGAAACGCTATATTCTGCTTCCGCCCGGAAACGAAAAAAGCCCTGATTCTGTTGTGAATCAGAGCTTTTCCTAATTTTGCTTTGTAAACTGGCGGTGCGTACGGCTCTAAGCCCAAGATGTTCAAATATAATCAACTGTTGTCACATTTTCATAAGTAGCCGAATATTCGGGATTTTACGCTATTGATTGGGTACGACCGTACCCAAATAGTAAAGCCATTTTCGGGTACTTTTTCGGGTTTTCTATTTTTTACTATTGCCCTTTTCTTCTTCGGAAAAGGTGTCAAATTTAGACATGTTTTCCTCTTTAACCGCATCTACTATTTTTATATACGGCTTCATTGCTTTGTAATCACTATGTCCCGTCCATTCCATAATAACGTTAGTTGGAATACCCAGCCTTATAGCGTTGCAGATAAACGTTTTTCTTCCGCTATGAGTAGTAAGAAGTTCGCACTTCGGCAATACATTTTCATAACGTTTGTTTCCTTTGAAAAACACTATTCTAACGGGTTCTTTTATTCCAGCTATTTCGGCAGCTTCTTTTAAGGTATTCGTTCATTTTCGCATTGCTGATAACCGGAAGGGCTAACCCTTTGGGGAATTTGATGTTTTTGTATTTGTCAAGTATTTGAAGCGCGTATTTGTTCAGTTCTATATGCAAACGGTCTTCGGTTTTCAGAGTAACGATGGATATAAAAGGTTTGTTTGTTGTCCGTTTGACATCGCAGGGACGTAGCCGGGCTACATCGGAATAGCGCAACCCAGTAAAGCAGCAAAAGCAAAACACATCACGTACGCACGACAAAAGAACTGCGGTTTTCCGGGAATTGATAGTTTAGAAAGTGTTGCAGTTCTTCCCATGAAAGGAAGATAACTTCTTTGCAGTCTATCCCCTTGAAACGCGGTTTATATTGTTCATGCAAAAGCCCATTATAGTAGCCGTTATTACAAGCCCAACGGAGAAACCAACGTACATAACTCATATACTTGCTTACGGTCGTATTCATTTGCCCCGCATCTTGCAGGTATTTAACAAAGCCTTGTAGGTTTTCCTTTGTTAGTAGATTTAGTATTTGCTGTGGCATATATGCGTATAGATGCTTACGCAAACTGCTAAACTTCGTATAAGTAGCCGGAACCCAGCTATTAGCCGTACCAGCTTCTACTACAAATTTGTCGAAGACCGTGAAGAAGTCCGGCGTAACGTCCTTCTTCTTCCTTCCGGTTGCTTCATCAAAAGCTGCCTTAAATTCTTTCGCAGTTGGCGTTCTGCGGTTGTCAAGTTCAAACCGGGTTAGGACTTCTTCAACAATAGAAGAAAGGTTTGTTAGAGCGCGATTTATTTCGCCTGCCGTTTGGTTGAAACTATTCTTTGCGCCGACTTTCACGCAGGCGTTATTATTATCCCACTTTTCCGCGTCTATTACATAGCCGGAACGTAAATCTACACGAATACCAGCAAAAGACACCCGTAAGCGTATAGGCACGTTTTCCGTAAGCCTATCCCCTTCCGTTCGCGGCGATAATTGGTACTTAATAGAAAACTTCATTATTCGATAAGCATTTTACCGCGCCCGGTTATAAGCCAGCGTGAGGAAATAGGATAATTAACGACCAGCGAATAAATCGCTTCTACTTCTATATTCTTGTAGCGTGATTGGTAGCCGGGCTTCGGAGAAACACCATAAGTAAGCCGCATTTCCCTATAACGTGGCGCACTCAAATCGTAAAGCGTGCAAAACGCCTCCAACGCGCTAACCTTACCCAAACTAACAATCGCTTCAATAGCTTCAAAGAAACGACGGTTTATCCCATCGCTTATAGGCGAAGGTTTAGCTATTGTACGGGGCATAAATTCGCACGTTTAAGGTCAGACATCATTTTATTATATTCCCCTTCCGGTATTCGGGTACATTCATTCCCGGACAAATAGGCAGCTTCCAACGCGTCAAACACGACTGCTGGAATAAACGGGTACAAAGCCCGATTACTATAAAACTTATCTACATTTACTTCTACCATATAGCTAATAGTTATTTTTGTTGATTTTTCAATTTAAGCGCGTTTCGTTCCAAAATGGTATAGTTGTAAGGCGAAATAAATAACGCGAAAATGGGCTTAAAACAGCCTTATTTCGTATCACTTAATACGGTGATTGTATGATATTATTATAATATAAGTACGTGCGTGTGATACTATGTTTATGGAAGCTTTTTAGAATTTCGGAACTTTACGACCAAATACTAAACGGCATTTGCACATCCAGCACGTTCCACCGTCTGGGCATTGGCTTTTTTGTTTAATTCCGTAAGGCTTTCTATTGTACGCTGCTGGCTTTCTATAATTGAAAGTAAACGCGCCTTTTCGTTATTGGCTTCTTCCAGCAACTTAGCCAACAGTTCGGAAGAAGGCAACCCGCCCGTATTTTGCCGTTGTTCGCCTTCCTTCTTTCCGTCAGACAACAACATTTCCCCTTGACCCAGCAAAAGCCAAAGCGGATTAAGCTCCGGAAAATGTATGCTAATAGCTTGCATTTTATCTGGTTGAATAGACTTTTTTATAGACATAACATAAGAGGAAGACACGCCAATGCGCCTACAAAATTCCCTTTCGCTAATATTTAGCGTATCTATAAATTGTTTAAGTCGCTCTTTTACACTTGTTTCCATAAACATAACTGTTTCTAAAAGTTAAAAATCGGCTTTCAGCTAAAAATATGAACACTTTTAGTTTGCATATTGTATGCTTTTACTATACATTTGCATTGTGTTAGTTGTTCAGTTGCAAAGGTAAGCAAAAAGCGAACACTTAGCAATGACAAAAACACGCTAATTTACAGAAATTTATAAAAGCTATATGATACATACAAGTAAATTCATTAACAAGAACTTCCGCATTAAAGTAAGCGGAATAGACAACGAAGGCAACCGCATTAACAAACTGGTAGGCGTTAGCGGACTTCTGAAATTGATTGGCGAAACTTTAGCCGATAAGTTTGTAACACGTGCTTTAAAAGCAGGATTAGATAAAGTTAAGTGCTGCCTGCGTCGCGGACTTCGCGTCACTTTCTATGTAAAATAACATAACATTCAGCTATATGAAGAAAGATTTTGAAAGCATTAGAAGCAAGGTTCAGAAACTACAAGCCCTTGCGGAACGCGGCGAGAAAGGCGAAGCACTGAACGCAAAGCGTTTGTTAGACCAACTATTAGCTAAATACGGCGTTTCGTTGGAAGAAATAATAGAAGCACAGGAAGAAAAACAGCAGTACACCTTCAACGTAAAGGAAAACGGGTACGGATTTACTTTGTTTACCCAGTGCTATTTCAACGTTACAAACGAAAAACGGATGAGCTACCACCAGCACCGAAGATACGTTACCGTTGAATTAACCAAAATGCAGTACGTAGAATTGCAGGCTTTGTACGATTGGCACTACAAACAGCTTACAAAGGACATGAAGCGGATGCAAAAGGAGTTTACGGAAGCGTACATACAAAAGCATAGGATATTCGGCAAGCATAGCGACGACAACAACGAAGAAGAACGGGAATTAAGCCAGAAGACCTGCAAAGCTTTTGCGCATGCTTAACTACATGGACAGCATGGAAGATACCTGCTACTACAAACAGATAGGTAACGCTTCTTCTTCCGAATAGCGTATTACTTTAATACAAATCAGAGAAACTATATATAAGCCAGCGGAAAAGGAATCCCCTTTGTAAAGGCTATAAACCGATGACTGCGGAAACAGACCGCGCGCGGGACGCTACGGGCGTACGAAGGGCGAACCTTCCCCCGCGCACTTATGAATTTTAAATTTTACAATTATGGTAGTAACAACAGAAAATAAGAAAAAAAGCAGGGGCTTCCTTAGCGGGTTGAACCAATTACGAGTAGGCGATTACAAAATAGCGGTAACGGAAATAAAAGCTGCTTTGGGCATAAATAACCGGAATAGCTTCTACGCATACCGGGACGGAAAGATAGAGCCTAAAGTAACGCAGGCTAAAGCCGTAGAAGGCGTATTCAACAAATACGGTATAACAGCCAATATTTGGGACGTATGAGGTTAAAGGTAGAACTAAGCAGACGGGAAACCGAGGTAGCGCACTTGCTGGCCTGGGGAGCTTCCAAGAAAGAAGTAGCGGACATGCTGTTTATTTCGACCCGCACAGTAGAGAACACAGCCCGGAACATCTACGCGAAAGTAGGCATACAGAAGGCTACGGAACTTTGCGTTTGGTGGTTCTGCACAAAACATAATGTTCCGGTAAGCCTTGACCCGTTGAAACGTACATTCGTAGCGGTAGCCCTTCTTCTAATTATACTCCCGAAGGAACTTACCGGAAACGGCGATTTTTTCAGAGTAGGAAGACACGCGCAGATAACACGGATTGCCAAAACGACGGGAAGACGCAAAGGCGAAAACGATTATAACCCTTTTGAAGTTTGCAGTTATGACTAAGATTTTTAAAGCCCTCGGCATTGAATTTACGAAGCCGCTAAAGTGGTATAACTGGCTTACCCTTGCTTGGGTCGCCGTTTCCTTTATTCTTCTAAGCATTGACACCGAAACCGCGCCTATATGGGCGGTATTCCTTGTAGTCGCGAATTTCGCCCTTTCGATAAAGGTAGCGGCAAAGACAGTGCCGGACATTAAAGACGACGAAAACAGTTAGACTATGGATGCTAAGAAAAGAATTATAGACCTTACGCTCGGCGAATTTCTGGACGCGATAGGCGAACGTATGGAAGTTTCAGCACAGAAACCGGAAAAGCCCAAATCGGCAAAGCGTTACGTGTACGGCTTGAAAGGGCTTGCAATGCTGTTGGGTTGTTCCAAGACAACAGCAGCGCGGTTGAAGGCTTCCGGACGGATTGATGAAGCGATAACGCAAGTAGGCGCGCTACTGATTATTGACGCTGATTTAGCGTTAAAGCTGGCAGCGGACAACAAAAAGAAATAACTTTTTAAAACACAGCTATATGATTAATAATATTTGGATTAACATTCCCGGCTTTTCTAAATACGAAATAAATAGGGAAAGCAGGCAGATACGAAGCTACTGCCGGGGAGTAGAACCGCGTATATTGAAACCATGCAATAACGCATTGATATTAAAGGCGGATAACGGGGAAAAATACACCGGAAGCCTTAAACGTTCCTCTATTCGGCGGAAAAGAACATAGACCGCGCGAGATTAGCCGAAAATACTGTATAGTTGAAACAGCCAGCGGGCAGATAGAACTAATAGACCGTAATACATTCCAAGAACGGATTAGGGAACAGTTTGAGAAAGAAAAAAGCGTTTCCAACATACAAGAAGAATATTTGAATGCCATCCAATTTTGCGCGATTGTGTTGCAGGCATACCGAACGGGGGATTTTTCAATGGTAATAACCGAGATTGAAAGCCGTAAAGCAAAAGTTACGGAATACATCATCCGGCACAGAATAGCGGTACAGCCGGAACGCGTACGGGAAGTTTGGGAAGCCGTCTTAGACGTAGCCCTAAACTGCATCATAGAGAAGCGCACCTACATAGTAAACCTTACGGGCTACATGAACAGCATAGCGCGCTCCTATGCAGCCCAAAAGAAGAAATTAGAGAAAATAACCGTAAGTCTTGACGCGGGATTTTATTCACTTCAAAAATATCAGTAATATGAGCAAAAAAGCAATCATCAAACGTTTAAGCCTTGCTAATTTCAAAGGCTTGCGTAACGTCGTTATAGACTTTAACGACACAGTTACAACCATCAGCGGACGGAACGGTACGGGAAAAACTACCATTATGGACGCTTTTACATGGCTTCTTTGGGGCAAAGACAGCGAAGGGAATGTAGATAGCAAATTCGGAATTAAGACCAACGACGCGGAAGGCAATTTTATTCCCGACCTTGAACACGAAGTAGCCGGAACGTTAGAAATAATAGATACCGAAACGGGAAGCGTTGAAACCGTAGAACTTCGCCGCGTATTGGTTGAAGAATGGAAAACAGAGAAGGGAAAGACGGAAAGGAAGTTAAAGGGACACCATACCGACTACTTCTATAACGGAGTCCCATTAAAAACAAAAAGCGAATACGACGAACGTATAAACGCGATTATACCCGAAGCCGTTTTCAAGATGATTACCAACCCCTACTATTTCCTTTCCCTTCATTGGACGGCACAACGTGAAATGCTTTTGCAGATTGCCGGGGGAGTAAGCTACGAAGACATAGCGAAGGGCAATACAGCCTTTGCCACTTTGATAGAACAGCTTAGCGGGAAAACCGTAGAAGACTATAAACGCGAGATTTCAGCGCAAAAGGAGAAGATAACGAAGGAACTGGAAAAGATACCTACACGTATTGACGAAATAACGCGCGCTACCCCGCTGACACCGGATTATGCCGCCCTTAATACCGAGAAGGAACAGCTTACAAAAGAATTGAACGACATAGACGAAGCCGCCGCATCAGCAGCGGAAGCCAACCGTATCGCCTATGAAGCTGCCGCTAAGGTACAAACCGCCATAAATGACAAACGTAGCAGCCAGCACGCTTTAGTATTTAAGGCAAAGGAAACGGCAAGGAACGAAGCGTTCAAAAAGAACGAAACCTACAATAATGCCGACCGCAAGTTACAGCAGGTTATAAACGACGAACGCAGCGAAGCCAGCCGTTACCGTAGCGAATACGACCGTTTGACGAACGAGAAGAAACGGACGCAAAGCACGATAGAAGGCTACAAGCAAATGCAGAACGAACTACGCAAAAGATGGTACAAAGTAAACGCCGAAGAATTTACCGCTACGGAAAGCCTTGTTTGCCCGTTGTTCAAGCACGCTTGCGCCGACCCGGTAGCATTAGCTAAGTACAACACCGACCGGGAAGCCGCCCGCGAAAAATTCTACGCAGACCGGGAAGAACGCCTTAACAAAATTAACACGGACGGTCAGCGGTTAAACGAAATGATAGCATCGCAGGAAGAAGAAGCCAGCCGGATAGATAAAGCGTTAGCCGAATTGGAAACCAGCCATACTACCGCCGTAACAAAGGCGAAAGAAGATCGTGAAGCGTTGCAAAAGGTTTTGAACGACAATCCCCGCGTAAATACCGAACCGGATATTAACGGAGAAGACCTGCCGGAATGGGTCGCGCTTGAAAAAGAAATAAAGGAACTTTCCGAACAACTTCCAATCTTCAACGCGGAAGACACGGCAAACAGAACAGAGATACGCCAACGGAAAGCCAACCTTACTGCCCGGCTTGATGAAGTAAAACGTAAGCTAAACCTTCGCGCAATTATAGAAGCCAACGAAAAGCGCATAGCTGAACTAAACGGGGAAGCCGCAAAACTGGCGCAGGAAGCGCCGAATACAAGGCTGCGAAATAGTAATAGCCGACTTGATAAAAGCCCGTATGACGGAAGTGGAACGCCGCGTAAACGGATTGTTTAGCCGGGTTCAGTTCAAGATGTACAAGACGCTTGTAAACGGCGAAAAAGAACCGGATTGCATTTGCCTTATTGACGGGGTAAAATACGCGGATAAGAACCAAGCCGGGAAAGTTAATGCCGGGCTTGACATAATAAATACCCTTTGCACGTTCCATAACGTTAGTGCGCCTATTTTCGTGGATAACGCAGAAAGTATTAACAAGTTTATCCCGGTTGTTAGCCAGCTTGTAAAGTTGGTAGTAACTACCGATGACTTCAAAGTAGAATAACAGAACATTATTAACCATTTTAATAAATAAATTTATGAATACAGAAAAGAAAATCGTGTCTTACGAGGACGCTTGTAGAGTTTTGAACATTCAACCGATTAACGAAGAAGTATTTAACATTTTCCCGAAGGAAGACCAAAGAAGTATGTTAGCCTACCACAAGCTGACAGTAATAACCCGTGCGCTTAATAACGGCTGGAAACCGAATTGGGACGACAAAAACGAATGGAAGTATTACCCGCTATTCCGCTATGTAAATGCCGGGCTTTCGTGCGCGAATACTTATAACTCGGCTACGACTACGCTTGCGAATTTCGGCTCTCGGCTTTGCTTTCCCACGTCCGCGCTCGCGAAATACGCAGCCGAACACTTTGCGGACTTGTACCGTGACTATTATTGCTTTGCTTCGGGAAACGGAGAAACACAACAAGCGGAAAGCAGCCAAGAAGAACCCCAAAGCGACTTTTTGAAGACCACCACAGAAGTAATGCAAAAGCATTTAGTACCATTCTGTAACGGAAGCAGTTCACGCGGTCTTATCGTAGTAGGTTGCGACACTGATACAAAGGATAAAAATGGCGAAGGAAGTACCGGAGTAATGGTAGGTTTTTGCGGAAATTATGGAGCCATAATAAAGGCTTGAAAGAACTTCTTACCGGAAAGCAGTCCGCGCCGATAGTAGAACGAGCAACCCGCGAAATAGCTTTTGAAAAGATGATTAAAGGCGGCGGAATAGACGACTTTTTAAAGGACATAATGAACAACAATTAACTAACGATAGTATGAACACCAACACTTTACCCGCTACCGTATTGGCAGCAAAAGAAAAGTTTGAATTAGCCTGCAAGGACGCTTCGGCTTTGCAGATAGTAAGCAACTTCGGTGCGGCATTTACAGCCGTAAACGTAATAGCACTTCTTCGCGAAGCCATGACCGATGAAGTAATGGATAAGGTTTTCATGCCTTTGATGAACACGAAAATAGGATTTCTTACAGACCGAAACGGGCGTGCAAGAAGCGGCGGGCGCGCCCCGCTTCCTCTTTACACCCGTGACATAGTGCGCGATTGCATCATAGACGCGGTTACTATCGGCTTGCTTCCGACCGGAAACCAGTTCAATATAATAGCCGAAAGGATGTACCCCACTAAGGAAGGTTATACTTCGCTTCTTCGCAAGCTGGGCGTAAAATACTTCATTGATACCTCATACGACAAGGGGCAAACGCAGAACTTGCCGAAATACCTTGCAAAATAAACTATGAGTATAACGGAGAAAAAACGGCTTTAGCATTATTGCAACCGTAAAGAAGGATGATTACAGCAGCCACGACCAACTGCGCGGAAAAGCCGAAAGAAAGGCTAAGAAAGCCTATACGAGTACATTACGGGGTGCGACTTCGGCGATGCAGACGAACAAAGCAGCGTACCGATAGTGGATGCGGTAGCCGAAGAAATAAAAGAAGAAGCGAATGCCGCGCCTACTATTGGAGTTATCGACGGGCAACCCATACAAGCCCAGCAGGGACAAACGGCGCAAAGCGAGCCAGCTAACCCGCCGCAAGCACGGGAAGGTCGAGGAAGTAATAACGCTAAACCATTGTTCTAAATATGGAATTAACCGTATTAGGTTCAAGTTCAGAGGGTAACGCCTACGTTTTGCAAAACGCGGGCGAAGCCCTTCTACTTGAAGCTGGAATACCATTCAAGAAGGTATTAGCAGCGTTGGGCAACAACGTAAAGAAAATAGTAGGCTGCCTCATTACCCATGAACATGCGACCATGCCGGGCGTATTAATGAGGTTTTAAACTACGTTGTTCCGGTTTACGCTTCCAAAGGCACGATAGAAGCCGCTAAGATTAATTCTTGCTGGCGACCGACCCACATAAGGATGGAAAACGGAAGTTACCAGCATTTACGGTTGGGCGGTTTTACTATCATTCCCTTTCCCACGAAGCACGACAGCCGCGAACCGTTGGGCTTCTACGTCTGGCATGAAGAAACGGGCGGCGTATTGTTTGCTACCGATACTTTCTATTTGCCTTGCACATTTGCCGGGTTGAACAATATATTAATTGAATGCAACTACGACCCGGACATATTGGAACGCAATGTAACAGAAGGTTATATACCGGAAGTATTGAAAGAACGAGTACGGAGAAGCCATTTAAGCTACTATACTTGTTTGGACGCGTTGAAGGCTAACGACCTAACACGGGTTAATAACATAGTATTGATACATATAAGCGAAGGGAACGGCGACGCGGTAGCCTTCCGGGACGGAATAGCAAAAGCCACCGGAAAAACGGTACACGTCGCAAAACCCGGACTACGGATTAGTTTCAACAAAACACCTTTTTAATTGCAAGCACTATGATTAAAGGGTTTTCAGAAGAAACGCAACCGCTGACAGAATACGAAAGGAAAGTAATACTTCCGATTATTCTTGAAGGCTTGAAAACCAAGATAGGCAAAGCCAACGCGGTAACGAATAAGTATATTATTTCCCGGTTACGTGACAGCTACAAGATAGACGCGGCACGGCTAAGGAAGATAATAAACCACATTCGTACAAACGACCTTCTACCGGGACTTATAGCAACTTCCGAAGGCTATTTCTTAGCTACGACCGAAAGCGACCTTTTGGAATACGAAGAAAGCCTGAAAGGACGTGAAGAAGCTATAAAAGCAGTACGGTTGAGTATCGCAAGGCAAAGGCGCATACTTTACGAAGACGCGCACAAGCCCAAGCAGGGAACATTATTTTAATATTTAAATTTTAGTGACATGAAAAAGATTTGTTTATACAGAAAAGAGAACGGGAACGAGAATTTACAAGGCAGATACGACAACGTAGAAGAAGCGCAAGACACCGTAAAGAAACTTACCGAAGACGAAGGGAACGGTAGTATTTTCGATTACTTCTACAAGGAAGAAGACTACGAGGAAATAACCGACCGGGTAAAGACCTACGAAGACGCATGTAAGGTATTAGGCGTAGAACCGATAAACGAACAAAATGCGAAGGCGCAAGGCTTCAGATCGGACGAAATAGCACGCCGCAAATTGGAAACTATTACCGCAGCACTTAACGAAGGCTGGAAACCGGATTGGAACAATACCGACCAATACAAATACTACCCTTACTTCTATATACAAGAAAACGCGAAAGGCAAAGGTTCTGCCGGGCTTTCGTGCGCGTCTACGTATTACACGGCTACGAATACGTATGCGAATTTCGGCTCTCGGCTTTGCTTCTACGCTTCACGTTTGGCACGGTATGCGGGCAACCAATTTACAGACTTATACGAACAAATTTTAATTGAGAAGCTATGACAAAACAGGAATTAGTGAACTCGGTAGCGGAACAGACCGGATTAAACAGCTATCAAGTAAAGGAAGTATTAGAACGTACATTTGATGTTATTCGGGACGAAGTGACGGGCGGCGATACGGTAACTATTCGCGGCTTCGGTACTTTTCAAACGAAGCAACGCAAGGCGAAACCAGCCCGGAACATAAATACGGGCGAAACCATATTAGTTCCAGCCCGCAAGGTTGTTGTTTTCAAACCGTCAAAAGACTTTAACGCGGATAAGCTATGAAGCAGAACGAAAAAATACAGACCCGAAAAGACGAAGTACGCTTCAAGACTTCGGATATACGCCGGATAATAGGAAAATACTTGGCAGCAAACGTTTTGCGTACATGGAACGAGGATTTTGTGGACGACGAAACGGGCGAAGTTGTAACCATTGAACGCAACGAAATTTTGTTTGAGCGCGGGAAGTATATAGATAACGATTTGGCGACCGAAATAAATTTCTACTTGCAAAGCAAAGACGTAAAGGAAGTAGAAGTAAGTAACCAGCGAAGGCTCGCTTACGAAAACAAGCGAACCAGCCTTTACCCGTTCAAGATTTCCGCTACCATTGGCTGCAAACGGCATAACTTCATATTGCAGGCGCAAAACATAGTCAAAGCTATGAGGTTGCGACCGACTATATAGAGTTGAATTTTACCCAACCGTTCGACATTGTTGGCATAAGTTAATGGATAGGGTTATAATCCTTAACGACCGCCTGCGGAAACACGTGGAAGCGCAGGAAGGCGCAAACGAGGAAGGCGAAGAAAGTAACGACGGGGAAGAACAGCGCAACGATACGAAGTATTATAAGGTTGAAGCCGACGTAGCAATACAATCGGAAGCCGAAGAAGAACCGAATAAGCAGAACTACGATTTTGTTGTAAAGACGCGCGACGTAGATACGGCTAAGGTAGTCATTACCGCATGGATAAACAGCAAGATAAAAGAGCGTATAGAAAAGGAAAACGAAGAATCTAAGGTAGTGGATATTTCCATACTTGCTGCTTCGCCTTTCGCTTGCAACGCGATTGTAGAAAAAGCCTTTTGTTTGGCATACAAAGAACAAGAAGAAAGTTATTAACTAACCGGGGCGCGCCTTCGGGCGTGTCCCTAAAATATACCTATCATGGGCGATAAAAATTCATTCGTATTATATATGGATTTGCTTTCAGTGCTTGATGAACTTGACGACGAAGAAACGGCTATGTTATTCCGCGCAATTAGAGCCTATAACCAATTAGAGAGCGAAAACGAAGCTATACGGACGAAGCTGCGGAAGATTTGGAAGCAATGACGGCGAACAAAACCGTTAGGATAGCATTTGCACCCATCCGAAAACGTCTTGAATCTGATAACAAGCGTTATGCGGAAACAGTGCAGTTGAATAAAGCTAACGGCAAATTAGGGGGCGCGCCTAAAGGTAATCAGAACGCACGAAAGAAGAAAAAGAATACGGAAACCGAGGAAACAAGCCAAAACAACCCAAACAACCGGGCGGTTGATTTTTCAACCGAAACAACCGAAGGGTTGAAAAAACAAGCGAAAACAACCGAAAACAACATTGATATGATATGTAATGATGTTGATATGATTAATAATAATTCTCATTCTCCTGTTCTTCTTGATGGTGCGCGCGAGAGAGAAAGTACAAACGGAAAGGAAACCGAAAACCGTAAGTTTCTAACCGAATTTTTCAGCGAAAACAAAAGGGCGCAGATAGAAACCATTTGTATGCAGCTTTATGTCACTCCCGAACGATTGCGCAAGGAAGCCGAAGAAGTTATAGACGAATGGGAACTAACCGGAGATACCCACATAAATTATACCGAATGGGCGCGGCATTTGATTAATCATCTAAGAATTAAAATAAGGAAAGACAATGGGAACAACAGAGAACAAAAAGCAGGAGCAACCGATACAACGGATAGATATAGTGGCATTTGCGAACCTGCTACGCAAAAGAAGCCCCGCCGTAGCACGCTTTAAGATTGACCGTTATACGCAGGACGTGCCCGCCATGCTACGCGAATGTTACCGTTTCCAAGTTGAAAACCGGGGCTATTCTTACCAAGAAGACGAAGCGACAAGGCAGCATCTTACAATGGCGGCGCGTTGGCTCGTTGGCGAAAGCATGAAACCGGGGTTATTCATATACGGAACACCCGGATGCGGAAAGACAACATTAGCGCGTGCAATTTCCCAGCTAATAAACACGATTTACCACAGCGATATATCATTTGAGCGTAAAGGAGTTTCCTTTATTCCAGCTTCCGCACTTACAGAAGCTGCAAAAGGCGAAAAGCAGGAACTTTTAGCGGATTTGAAGAATACCGAGCTTCTTTGCATTGATGACGTAGGGACAGAACCAGCAAGCCTAAAGGTTTGGGGAAACGAGGTTAGCCCGTTGGTAGATTTGCTATACCATCGTTACGACCGCCAGCTATTTACGATTATAACCTCAAACTTGGAAGGCGACGAAGATATAGCCAAGCGTTACGGGGTTCGTGTAGCCGACCGATTTGTAGAGATGTTCGACCTTATAGGCTTTGATAATTCAAGTTACCGACCAAGACTAACAAAGCTAACGCCGCGATAGACGTACAAATGAACCCCAATATTCAACTATCGTATTTCAGACGGTAAGATGTAAGGAAAACAATACAATAACGCCTTAACGGGCAAAAAAACGATTAAAAGACATGAAGAAGCACAAGTGTATATAAGCGGGCAAATAACCGGACTTCCGGTAGCCGAATACGCGGAAAAGTTCAGCAAAGCGGAAGCGGAACTAAGAGCAAAGGGTTACGAGGTTGTAAACCCATTGCGGTATGAATTAAAGCCGGGTTCGCGCTGGCAGGAACAAATGAAAGTAGATATTCGCCTTCTGCTCGATTGCGACGCAATTTATATGCTTTCTAATTGGGAACGCAGCACGGGCGCAGGGCTGGAACTATACATAGCCGAAGGTTTGGGACTGATTATAAACTACGAGAAACCACCCAAACACCGGGATATAAAAACGGCTATACTTACCGCTATGGGGGTTAGCTTCGCTTCCATTTCAGAAGACAGCCGTAACCGCTGGCACGTTTACGCCGGATGATTTACGCGCATCATTGTAAAAAACGCGGAGAGAATACCCAGCATATAGCAGAAGAAACCTTACACGACCAAAGTACGATATGTTATTACCTTCGGCGGTACGATAGCGAATACAAGTATAACAAGGAGTTTCGCGCAGCAGCCGAAAAGGTTGCTACCCTATTGAGTAAAAAGTTAAGTGTTCCAAAAGACGTATTAAAATAAGACGGTTTTTCGCTATGAGATTTGCATTAAGAAATAAGAGCAAGCTAATAAAGGCTTTCGGAGAAGACTATTATAAGCTATTGGTAAGCAGCTTAACATCCTTCGCCAAAAGCAACCGGGAAATAGCAGCCTATACCGTTGAAGGGTACACTTACGAATTTATAAGCATTCCCAACGTTCAACCGAACGCAGATAGTAATTTTCAATTTGCGATAGTAGGAAAGCAGTACGACGTGATACACGTAGCCTATCATAGCGCAATAGGATAAGCAAAGACAGCATGGAGCAACTGACATTTGATTTCATAAAAGAAATAGTACCTATACCGGATTGTACCTTTTTGATGGACGTAACCGGGCTAAGAACCCCTACCGAAGTGGCGGACGAAATGGTAAGGGAAGCGCGAATTGGAAAGAAAGGAATCCGGGTAAAGACGTGATGGACGTTATAACCCCGGAATGGAAAGAATATATTAACCATAAAATTAAACATTTATGTTAGCAGTAACAGTAATAGGAAACATCGGCAACGATGCAGAAATTAAAGAGTTCAACGGGCAAAAGTTTATTGCTTTCAACGTTGCGAGTACAGAACGCTATAAAGACGGGCAGGGCAACCAGCACAGCCGTACAACGTGGGTTAGCTGCTTGAAACCCGGTGAAAGTTCCGTAGTAACTTATTTGAAGAAAGGTACGCAGGTATATGTACGCGGTAGCCTTTCCGTTAAAACATTCAATTCCGGGAACGGAGTACAAGCGGGCGTTAATTGCCTTGTGCGTGAACTTCAACTATTAGGCAGTAAGCAGGAAACACAAAACGAGCAGCAACAGCCGGCTACTACCAGCACGCCGCCAACCTATACCCCGGCGGGAAGTGCGTCGCCGTTTCCACCAGAAAACGAAAAAGATGATCTTCCTTTTTAAAAACATTCAGCTAACAGAAAAATGAATAGAAAAGAAGAAATAAAAAGATTGCCTTTTGTCGTTTCAGCCTATAAGCAAATTTACCGTTCTGAAAGTTGTTGCGGGATTTGTAATTTGCCTTGGTCGGTTTGCGGTCATGAACATATAGACATTACCGATAAATACGGGGTGTTCTACGTTTGCCCATATTGTTGGGAAAACAATGATTTACAGACTATTTTAAAAGCGACGACACAAGGTTATTTAAGTCAGTTCCATTCATGCTCTACAGATGAAGATAAGGCGCATTTTCTTGAAGAACATAATTTGGTTGATATATTGATGAAAACAGAACAGAAATATATATCAACCCATTCTGAAAAACAAGAAAAATAAAGAACTATACAAACTTTAAAAGTAGTAAGACAATGAAACCAAAAAAATTTCAAGAAGCAAACGTAGTTTACGGTGAGGGACAACCCGAATACAAGCCATTACCAGCACATAAGACGAAAGAAGGGCAGCTATTTCTGTTTGAATTAGACGAAGCGGAACGAAAAAAATAGCCGAAACGGGCGAATTATGGGTAAGCCTTCTAACCTTCAACCAACCGTTGCAACCCATTTTTATAACTATAAACAAGTCGGATTTATTCATACAGCCCGACGCAACCCAACAGACCGATAATGAAAGCAGTAGTATTATTAAGGGCTATAGTTGATTTTTGCGTTGTATATTGATGTGTTTTCCATTATTTTTCATATCTTTACGTCCACAAATACTTGTAGTCATGACCTATCAAGAAATATTAGCAGCCGCACAGACTCTGTCAGAGA
>ENA-OQHA01000465-OQHA01000465.1-human-gut-metagenome-genome-assembly--contig:-NODE-465-length-20331-cov-1.803999_pt1 | contig 20331 bp, 14 predicted proteins | sample MGYA00242558_ERZ504707 | MGnify/ENA primary metagenome ERZ504707 (study PRJEB26092, sample SAMD00036197) | human gut metagenome | host: Homo sapiens | study: EMG produced TPA metagenomics assembly of...
CGCATCGTGGGGTAAGGGGATGTTGGCTACATATTGATGTTGTGCTGTTGCTTTTTACTGAAAGCTACTACTAACGACTCATAAATCTACCTTAATCGTGTATTGGATGATAGTTGCGGATTTTAGGATAAATTGTATTTCATTGTAAAGGTAGTGATATTGTTGAATATAAAAGCGATTTTCTATTTTTGTTGATGGTTTCATTCTATTTTTTGACAGAATTGTTTTATACAGAGTAGCCGTTTTGTCTTATTTTTGTATATGGTATCTTAAAACTTAATTAAAACTTAATATCAATGAAAAAACTATGGATGGCGCTTGCCTTATGGGGAGCTTTAGCAGCGCAGCTGCATGCACAATGGAAGCCGGTTGAGGGACGGATTAGCACACAATGGTCTGAACAGGTAAATCCTGATAAAGTATTACCAGAATATCCACGGCCTATTATGGAAAGAACAGAATGGAAAAATCTGAATGGCCTTTGGGATTATGCAATTATAGAAAAAGGTAAACATTCCCCTTCTGTTTTTGATGGGAAAATTCTGGTACCTTTTGCTGTAGAATCTTCTTTATCAGGAGTTGCCAAAACGGTAGGTGCAGAGAAAGAGTTGGTCTATCGTCGTTCGTTTGACGTTCCTTCTTCTTGGAAAGGGAAAAAAGTACTTCTGCATTTCGGAGCAGTCGACTGGAAAACTGATGTATGGGTAAATGATGTAAAGGTAGGCAGCCATACCGGAGGATTTACTCCTTTCTCTTTTGATATAACGGAAGCTTTGCAAGGGAAAAACAATACTCTGCTGGTAAAGGTATGGGACCCGACAGATAAAGGATATCAGCCAAGAGGAAAGCAGGTGTCTCGTCCTGAAGGTATATGGTATACTCCGGTGACCGGAATATGGCAGACTGTCTGGCTGGAACCTGTCAGTGAATCATATATTCAGGATTTACGCATTACTCCCGATATTGATAATTCCTTGCTTTCTTTGAAAGCCTTGGTAAAAGATGCTACTTCAAAAGATTTGGTAGAGGTAAAAGTCTTTGATGGTCAGCAGCTGGTGGCGCAAGGAAAAAGTATTAATGGAGAGTGTGTACAGGTAGCAATGCCGGAGAATACAAAATTATGGTCTCCCGAATCTCCTTTCCTTTATACGTTGAAGGTTTCTTTAAAGCAGAACGGAAAACTGGTGGATGAAGTGTCCAGTTATGCAGCTATGCGAAAATATTCTTCCAAACGTGATGCCAACGGTATTGTACGTCTGGAGTTGAATAACAAGCCGTTGTTCCAGTTTGGTCCTCTGGATCAGGCTGGTGGCCGGATGGATTATATACGGCTCCTACGGATGAAGCCTTATTGTATGATATACAGAAGACAAAAGATTTTGGATTTAATATGATTCGCAAACATATTAAAGTAGAGCCTGCACGCTGGTATACGTATTGTGACAAGTTAGGTATTATTGTATGGCAGGATATGCCCAGCGGCGACCGTAACCCAGAATGGCAGAACCGGAAATATTTTGAGGGCACTGAAATGAAGCGAAGCGCAGAGTCGGAAGCTTGTTACCGGAAGGAATGGAAGGAAATCATGGATGCATTGTACTCTTATCCTTGCATTGGCACATGGATTCCATTTAATGAAGCTTGGGGACAGTTTAAAACTCCGGAAATAGTGGAGTGGACCAAACAATATGACCCGACCCGTCTGGTCAATCCTGCCAGTGGAGGTAACCATTACACTTGTGGGGATATGCTGGATTTGCATAACTATCCTGCTCCGGAATTGTATCTGTATGATGCACAGAGAGCGACAGTATTGGGTGAATATGGAGGTATTGGCTGGGTAGTACAGGGACATATCTGGGAACCGGACCGCAACTGGGGATATATTCAGTTCAATTCTTCTAAGGAAGTGACAGATGAATACGTGAAATATGCGGAAAAACTTTATGATTTAATACCTCGTGGTTTTTCTGCAGCAGTATATACGCAGACAACGGACGTAGAAGTGGAAGTAAACGGTTTGATGACATACGACCGTAAAGTAATAAAATTGGATGAAAAGCGAGTTCGTGAGATTAACCGTAAACTATGTGAATCTTTAAATAAATCAAGGTAAAAAGATAATATGATACAGAGGGAAAGAGAATTCTGTGGTAGAATACTCTTTGCCCCTCTGTTCTTTTTGAAAAATATATACCTTTGTGACTATGATGAAAAAACATACTGTATTATATAGCATAATTATATTGTTACTTTTCTTTTGCTTTCCGGAAGTAATAATATCTTCTTCAACGTCTTATTATTTTCGGACATTGGGTATCAATGATGGCCTTTCGCAGAGCACTGTAAATGCAATACTGCAAGATCAGAAAGGATTTATGTGGATAGGAACAAAAGATGGCTTGAATCAGTATGATGGACAAGAATGTAGAGTTTTTCAGAAAGAGAATTCTTCATTAGGCAATAATTTCATTACAGCTTTATATGAAGATTGTGAGGGATATATTTGGGTAGGAACTGATGCGGGAGTATATATTTATAATCCCGTTCAAGAGGCATTTCAGTTTTTAGATACAGAAATAGCATCTTCAGGTGAAAAAATTACACGTGCTGTAACCTGGATTACATCTGATTCACAAAATAATATCTGGATTTCAGTTGATAATCAGGGCTTGTTTTGTTATAACAGGGGAAAAAAGAATTTGACCAAAGTTGTTTCTTGTGGAAAGTCAGGAATTGCCAATGTAACTCATTTCTGGTTTTATGCAGGTCAGCTGTGGATTGCTCGTTATGAGGATAATTTATATGTTTCGAAAGACAACTCTTCTTTTAATGCTTTTAACGATGTAGATGGAGAGGATATTTTTAAAAGGCCTTGTAATTAATTCTTATGTAGAAGGGTTGCATAATTGTTTGTATGTGGGGACTTCCAAAGGTTTGATGGAGATTAATTTGACCTCTCGTAAGGTAAGGAAGTTATTGGACGAATATGTGCGCGCATTTGTTTCCGTTCGATACGGATTTGTGGATTGGAACAGAACAAGGACTTTATATTTATAATATAGAAACAGATGAATATGAACATTTGACTACGCCGGATATAGACGAACGTTATGCTCTTTCTGATAACGCTATATATAGCGTATATAAAGATCGTGAAGGAGGTATGTGGGTTGGTTCTTATTTTGGCGGACTAAACTATTATCCATATCAGTATACTTACTTTGAAAAATATTATCCTCGTGGAGATCTTAGGCAGATGGGGCGACGTGTTAGAGAATTTTGCGCTGGAAATGATGGTACATTATGGCTTGGTACAGAAGACAAAGGGTTGTTTAATTTTAATCCTAAGAGTGGAAAAATAATACCTTTTCATCATGTGGAGTTAGGACATAATATTCATGGTTTGTGCTTAGATGGAAATGGTTTGTGGGTTGGCACTTTCTCTGGCGGATTGAACTATATAGATTTACGTACAAAAACTTTGAAACATTATGGCAAAGGCGATGCAGTTAATACATTAAGTTCTGATAATATATTTTCTATTTGTAAGACTAGCACAAACGATATTTGGATTGGTACAACGTCAGGTTTATTGAGGTATAATCGTTCGTCGGATGATTTTCTGCGTATAAAAGAGTTGGATAATGTTTTTGTTTATGATATTCTTGAAGATAGTTACGGGAAATTGTGGCTGGCAACTTATTCGGATGGAGTCTTTTGTTATGATCTGCCTCAAATCGTTGGAAACATTATAAGTGGATTCCCGAGGATAGCACATCTTTGCCTTATAATAAGGTAATTAGTATATTTGAAGATAGTCATAAACGGATATGGTTTACTACGCAAGGTGCCGGTTTCTGTCGTTTCTGTCCGGAAGCTGACAATTTTGTTTGCTATGATATGACTGATGGATTTCCCAGTAATATTGTATATAAAATAGTAGAAGATAATGAAGGGAAATTGTGGTTGACCACAAATAAGGGTTTGGTGTCATTTTATCCGGAAACAGGTGCCAAACATATATATACTACTGCTAATGGATTGCTTAGTAATCAGTTTAATTATCAATCAGGATTCAAAGATGATAAAGGGACGATTTATTTAGGAAGTATTGATGGATTTATAGCTTTTAATCCTTAATGAATTTGTTGAGAATAAACAAGTTCCTTCATTGGCATTGACCGATTTTTTCTTATTTAATAAACGTTCTCCGATTGGCGTAAAGGCTTCTCCTCTTTCTAAAAGTATTACTTATTCAGATGAAATTGAGTTGAGTGCAGAGCAAAATTCATTTTCTTTGAGGCTGCCGTATTGAGTTACCAGGCTCCTCTGTCAAATGTAATAGTCTATAAGTTGGAAGGATATGATAAGGAGTGGTATACGTTAGAAGGTGGAAATTCGAAGATTAGTTATTCTAATTTACCTTATGGTTCATATACATTAAGAGTTAAAGGAGCTAATAGTGATGGTATCTGGAGTCTTCAGGAGCGGATATTGAAAATCAAAGTGAATCCTCCTTTTTATCTTTCCTGGGCAGCTTATACTATTTACGGCGTTTGTCAGTCTTATTTATCTTGATGGGGGTGTATTATTTCCGGAAAAAGAGTCAGCGGAAGCATTTGCGGGCGATGGAAATTTTGAAATATGAAAAAGAGCGTGAATTATATACGGCGAAAATAGATTTTTTCACTAATGTGGCACATGAAATACGTACTCCTTTAACTTTGATAAAAGTCCTTTGGAGAATGTGTTGGCTTCTGCTCATTTGGATGAAGATATAAAAGATGACCTTGAAATTATGGATTTGAATACCAATCGTTTACTGGATTTGGTAAATCAGTTGCTTGACTTCCGTAAGACGGAAACAAAAGGTTTCAGGTTAAATATTATGGATTATAATTTATCGGGTATTTTACAGGCTATTTATAAACGTTTCACTCCTCTTGCTCGGGAAAAAGGTTTGGAGTTTACAATAGAAAGTATAGATGATTTACATGCTTCGGTCGATAAGGAGGGATTTACGAAGATTATAAGTAATTTGTTTACCAATGCAATTAAATATTCTGATACTTATATTCATGTGAAATTACGTTTGGACAACGCTTCCAATTTATTGATTCTGTCTGTAGAAAACGATGGAGTAATTGTTCCGAAAGCTGAACGTGAAGAAATCTTTAAACCTTTTAAGCAATATCATGAAGAAAATACTCATGTGCAAGGTACTGGTATCGGACTTGCATTGGCTCGTTCTTTAGCAGAATTGCATGGGGGAAAATTATCGATGGATGAAGCATTAGATTGTAACCGTTTTATTCTTCAGCTTCCATTGTGTCATGAACAGATATTAAATTTGTCACATACAGAAGAGGAAGAGGCAGTTCCCGCTGTAGGTTCGAATGTGGTGGAACCGCTTTCGCAGTCAGATTCCTTCCGCTATACGTTGTTGATAGTAGAGGATAATGCTGAAATGCGTAAATTTTTACAGAAGCAGCTGGCTGAATCTTATAAAGTGTTTGTTGCATCCAATGGAGTAGAGGCTTTGAAAATTTTGCAGACTTCTATTGTGAACCTGGTTCTTTCGGATATAATGATGCCTGAAATGGATGGTTTGGAATTGTGTAATGTAATAAAGTCTGATTTGAATTACAGTCATATTCCTGTTATTTTATTGACCGCTAAAACCACTTTACAGTCAAAGATTGAAGGAATGAAAGCCGGAGCCGATGCGTATGTGGAAAAGCCATTCTCTATGGAATACCTGAAAGTTTGTATTTCGAATTTGTTGAAAAATCGTGAACAGTTACAAGCTACCTTTGTCCATGCACCTTTTGTGCAGACAAATAGTATGGCAATTACTAAGGCTGATGAAGAATTCCTGAAGAAATTGAATGAAATTGTACAGGCCAATATTCAGAATCCTGATTTTAGCTTGTTGGATATGGCAGACCAGCTGTGTATGAGTCGTTCAAGTTTGAACCGTAAGATTAAAGGAATACTGGATGTCACACCGAATGACTATATTCGCATCGAACGATTGAAAAAGCAGCCCAGCTTTTAAAAGAAGGAAATTGCAAGATTAATGAAGTGTGTTACATGGTTGGTTTTAATACGCCATCTTATTTTGCCAAATGTTTTCAGAAACAATTTGGAATGTTACCTAAAGATTTTGCAGGAGATAAATAATCGATTCTTTATCAAAAATGTTTTTTTATGCAACGAATTTGTCATGAAATATAAGAAACATTTCATGACAAGTGTTGTGTGCTCTATTATTTCCTTTTGACAGTATTGTAATATGAAATGAGCGTATTTTTCTCCTTGTTATGTTATGGAAGGCCTACATTTGCACTGAATCAATAAACTAATAAACTATGAGAATAAAAGAAGTCCTTAGAATTTTATGTATTGCAGTTAACTTTAAATGTTATTTTGTAGAGTGAATTATTCACTTTGTTTTTTAAATCTAATCTATCTGTTTTAAACAATGGCAAAAAAACTATTATTTCTGTTTTTTACATTCTTTACATTAAATATTTATGCTCAGAATGTAACAATGACCGGTACAGTAGTTGATGTAGAAAATCTTCCTTTGATTGGAGTTAATGTGATTATAAAAGGAAGTACAGTGGGAACAACTACAGATTTGGATGGTAATTTCTCTTTAGAAGGGAAAAAGGGAGATGTACTTGTTTTTTCCTATATTGGTATGGTGTCTCAAGAGATAGCTTTTAAAGGACAGCCTTTAAAAATTGTTATGAAGGATGATTCAGAAGCTCTTGATGAAGTCGTTGTGATTGGTTATCAGTCTGTGAAAAATCAGATCTTACAGGTGCTGTGTCAGTTGTAGATGCTAAGGAAATGAAAAAAGTGCAGCTGGAACAATTACTAGTCAGTTGCAAGGTTTGGCGACAGGTATTAATGTTCGTAGTACCGGTAGAGCTGGTGAAGATGCTTCTATAGAAATTCGTGGAGTCGGTTCGTTGAGTGATAATTCTCCTTTGTGGATTGTAGATGGAATGATTACCAATCCTGGAGTAGATTTAATCCAGCGGATATCGAATCTATGCAAATTTTGAAAGATGCTTCTGCTGCAGCTATTTATGGTTCTCGTGCTGCTAATGGAGTCATTATTGTAACGACTAAGAAGGGTAGCAAAGGCCCGATGAAAGTTGGTGTTAGTGATAAAGAAACATTAGAATGGAGTCCGAAATATGATCTTATGAATGCTGCTGAATATAAGAAGTATAATGATATGGCTTATAATGAGGCTATAAAAATGGAGTAGGTAGCATTACTTCTTTACAGCAACACTCAGATTTTGATACTAATTGGCAGGATGAAGTATTTAAAACTGCTTTAGTTCAAGATTATAATGTGTCTTTGTCTGGTGGTGGAGAATCTGGAAATTATTATGTATCAGCTGGATATTATAATAATGATGGAGTTTCTTATGGTAATAGTTTTAATCGTTATAGCTTTCGTGTAAATACCACAGGCAAGAGGGGATGGTTCTCTTTTGGGGAAAATTTAGCTTATTCATTGACAAATAAAGATCCTTGCAGACCAATCCTTATAATGATGTCATGCGTATGATGCCTACTATACCTGTGTATGATGAAAATAATCCAGGAGGCTATGGTTATGGAGATGCTGCTAAATATAATACCTTTGGAACTAATCCGATAGCACGTGAGAATCTGGAAGAAATGGAGGAACGTCAGAATCGTATAAATGGTTCCGTATGGCTGGAATTTAAACCTTTTGATTTCTTGTCTTATAAGTTTAATGGAGGTATAGATTTATATTTCTATGAAAAGTCATGGTTTAGAGGAGAAGGTAACTGGACACAGAATCAGGAACATCGTGATCCGGAAAGTCAGAAACAACGTGACAATACATATAATATGCTGATTGAGCATACCTTGAATTTCAATAAGGATTTTGGAAAGCATCATGTAGATGCCGTTGTTGGTACCACTTATCAGAGTCATGAGTGGGAAGGATTGTGGGCTTCACGTTTGAATTTTCCGTTAATAAGTGATGAAGAATGGTTGCATGTACTTGATGCAGGAAAAAGCAATCAGCAAAATACAAATAGTATTAGTAAGAATGCAATGATTTCTTATCTGGGTCGTGCAAATTATATTTATGATGATAAATATTATTTTACAGCTACTTTCCGTCGTGATGGTACTTCTCGTTTGTCTAAAGAAAATCGTTGGGGTAATTTCCCTTCTATATCTGCTGCATGGAGAATCTCTAAGGAAAAATTCTTTAAATCATCTTGGATAGACGATTTGAAAATTAGAGGAAACTGGGGGCGTCTGGGTAATTCATCCATTGGTGACTGGGATTACTTAGGTACAATTAATCAGAGTTTGGTGACGATTATAGGAGGAGTACCGGTAGCCGGAGCTGCACAAGTAAAACTGGTAAATAGTAATTTGGTTTGGGAAACAAAGGAGACGATGAACTTTGGTTTGGATGCAGCATTTTTAAATCAGCGTTTAAATGTTAGTGCTGAATATTATATATCTAAGACATCTGATGTCTTGACAGATATGCCGATTGCCTTATCTACAGGTAATCAGGGTGGGGCTCCAAAAGCCAATGCTGCAAGTTTGAAGAACTCGGGTTTTGAAATGACAATAGGTTGGAGAGATCAAGTGTCTGATTTTAAATATAATGTTAGTCTGAATTTTACTACATTAAAGAATGAGGTGACAGATTTAGGTTATGATAAGCCTTATTTGATTTCTGGCCAATCTATCAGTAAGCCGGGCGAGCCATTAGCTATGTTTTATCTACGGAAAACAGATGGACTCTTTAGAACACAGGAAGATATTGATAATTATGTAAATTCTAAAGGAGAACCTATTTTAATAAATGGACAACGTCCACAATTGGGTGACGTAAGATATGTAAATGTTGATGATGACACAAATATTACAGATAATGATCGACAAATCTGTGGAAGTCCTTGGGCTAAGCTACAAACTTCTTTAATATTTAATGCGGAGTGGAAGAATTTTGATTTGAGTATGATGTGGTATGGCCAATTTGGAAACAAGATTTATAATGTAGACAAATGGCAGGGACGTTTGTTCTCTGATAATTCAAATTATATTCGTTTTGAAAAAGGAGAAGAACCTTATCAGGAGAATCCATCTTCAAGCACCCCTCGTATTATCTATGGTGACCAGCGAAATTCAATGGATAGCGATCGTTTCCTGGAAAACGGTTCATATTTTAGATTGAAAAATATTTCTGTAGGTTATACATTTAAAAAGTCTTGGTTGAGTAGTTATGGAATTGATAAACTAAGATTGTATGTGACTGGAAGTAACTTGCTTACTATTACAGGATATAGTGGCCTGGATCCGGATTTTGTAAATACAGATGTGTGGAATAGAGGTACTAGTGGATTTGCTTTCCCTAATACTCGTTCAGTTAATGTTTGGTTTGGATTTGACTTTTTAATTGATTTTGATATGAAAAAAATATACAACTTTTTGTTAGGTAGTGCATTGGTCTTTTGTACAGGATGTAGTGCTGATTTATTAGATATAGACAATCCCAATGAAGTAACTATACCTACATTCTGGAATAAGGCAGCTGATGCAGAAGCGGGTGTAAACGCTTGTTATAGTGCCTTGTATAAAGAGCCTACATGGATGCGTTGGCTTTCTTTCCGTTATGATTTGTCGTCGGATGAGGGATGGAGTTCTTCACCTTGGATTGAGTTAGGAGATTGGACGCGATTCTTATATTCTAACTATAATTTTAATGAAGGCAATAATCAGCATTGGGAATATTTCTATATGGGTATTTCCGTTGTAACCAAGTGTTGAAATATGTACCTGCAATTGATATGGACGATACTGAAAAGAAGCAAGTTTTGGCACAGGTGTCGTTCATGCGTGCATTGTGGTATTTTCAGATAAACTTACTTTGGGACAAAGGTACATTGATATTGGAACCTGTTGATGCCGGTTATCGTCCGAAAGATGCTACGGAGGCTGAAATTTGGCTCAAGTGGAAAAAGATTTACTTTACGCTGCAGAAAATTTACCAGATAGTTGGGATGCAGAGAATTTGGGACGTGCCACTCGTGGAGCAGCTAAAGCATTACTTGGAAAAGCATACATGCAACAGCATTTGTATGATAAAGCAAAAGAACAGTTGAGCTGGTTAATAGAAAAGGAAAAGACCGGTTTGTATGGTTTAATTGATAATTGGGTAGATAATTTCACGGACTTGAATGAAAATAACAAAGAGAGTGTTTTTGAAATTCAATTTGATGATAAGAACAAAGGTGATACTGGAAATAATGCTAGTATGGCTACCGGTTTTCAGAGAACACAGTTTTATGCTCCTAGTGGAATCGGTTGGGGAGATGGAAAGCCAGACGTTGGTTGGTTGATGAATATCTGAAAGAGAAGAGGATTGATGGGGGAAATGATATTCGTCTGTATAACAGTATTTTGTATCATGGATTTTCTTTAGACTTTCCTAATGAGTCAAAGAAATATTATAATATAGCAGATGCGGATGCTGATGAACAGTGGAATAATTGGGGAAAAGATCCGGAAGACTGCTATATACGTAAATATAATACTTCTTATTATCGTGACAGAGAAGATTATTTTGCACGTAATAATTATCGTATCATACGTTATGCAGATATTCTGTTAAATTATGCAGAATGTATTGTTGAGACAAATGGTACGGTTGCTGAGGCTGCTAAGTATGTAGATCAGGTACGTGATAGAGTTGGTTTGGCTAAGTTGAAAGATAGCCGATGGGCTGCTTGTCTTAACTCTAAGGATGCTTTCTTAAAGCGTTTTACAAATGGAGAGAACTTTGGAGTTATGTTTTGAGGGATGGCGTTGGGCTGATTTGAAACGTTGGGGAATGTTGGATACACAAGAAGGTATCAATGAATTGAATCTCGTGATGTAGATTTCAACAATTTTGTGATTGGTAAACATCGTCGATTACCTATCCTCAATATGAAATAGATCAAAGTGATGGGCAGTTGACTCAGAATCCTATGTATTAATTATTTATTTCCGTCCCATTGGGGGACGGAAATACCTTAAATTTAAAGATTATATGGAAACACATAATAAATGGATTTTTTTATTATTTTGTTCTTTGTGCTTGCACATTTCAGCACAAGAGATACAAAATCCAATATTGCCGGGAGTTGCTGATGCTGGTGTTGTAAAATACAACGGCAAATATTATATTGGTGGAGTTCATACAAATGGAGATTTTTATATATCAGATGACTTGGTTCATTGGGGAAAGCCTGTACATGTAGTTTCCATAGATAATGATTGGATTAGGGATTCCAAAGTAGGAAATGATCAGATTCATGCCAATCATATGTTATATGATAATGGAACTTTTCATTTATATTGGTCTGTAAATTATTGGGGAAAAGATAAGCATGCTGTACATATAGTTCATGCTCAGAGTGATAGCATATTAGGGCCCTACATAGAGCCGGTTAAGGCAACTTGGATGGACAATCGTATTGATCCTTATATATTTAAAGATGATGATGGCCAGCTTTATATGTATATGGTCCGTTTTACAGATGGTAATACTATATGGGGTAGAAAGATGAAAAATCCTTCTGAGTTTTCGGGAGAACCAGTTTTCTTGTTTTCATCGTTGCCAGATACTTGGGAAACAATGGATAATCGAGTGGCGGAAGGACCTTGTGTTATTAAGTATCGAGGAAAGTATTATATGATGTATAATGCGAATCATACTTCTACAGAATGGGGAAATTATCAATTAGGTGTTTCTGTGGCTGATTCACCGTTAGGCTTCCAGAATGGGAGTAAATACAGCTATCCTGTGGTGAAGTCGAATCAAATTGACTTAGAAGATAATAATTTGGATGTATTACGTTATTATGATAATGGATACTTTCCACAATTTGCATATTGTGAGTTTTTTCCAGGAAATAATTGGACTAAAAAATCTTTTGATGATAGTGGGTGGAAAAGAGGTATGTCTGGTTTTTCAGGCATAAAATTAGAGGGCTCAACAACAAGGTCTCAAGGAACAGCTTGGACTTCGGATCGATTATGGTTACGTAAGACTTTTCATATAAAAAAGGTGTCCGAAAACTATATTTTACGTGTGGCACATGATGGTGCTACCAAAATATATTTGAATGGCCGTTTAGTCTATGATAAACAAGGTGCAGACTATTGTATGATAGATTTCAATAGGGAGCAATTACAATACTTGGTTGCAGGTGAAAATATACTTGCTGTTGAAACAAATCGTGGTGTTTCTACAAATTTTTTTGATGTAGCTTTATTTAATGCAGATAAAGAGCAGGCTTTTAATATTTTATATAGTCCTGGACAACCTAATATAGTGAGAGGAGTAAACGGCTTTGAATGGTGGCTGGTATACATGGCTAATAAGAATGCCGAAATGAGAGGGCAATATGTAAACAGAATACATTTTTTGATAAAGAGTTGTATGTTGATGGCATTACAGATTGTAGCTCGGAAGGATACCATCCTGAACCTTCTCTTCCAACTTGGAAAGATAATTTTGATAATGAGGTTGAATCTGTATTAAAATGGAATTGGATTAATCAGGACGATTGGAGCATTGAAAATGGAGAGTTGAAGGGGAAATCCATCTCTTCTTTGTCTTGTGCTTTTGTGAACAATGTGATAGCTTCTCAAACGTATTTATTTGAGACTGGAATAAATCCTGATGGTAATTCAGGTATTGTTGTTTGGTGGAAAGATAATCAGAATCATATTCGGTTAGGGTTAGATAAGATTCGTCATACATGGTATCTTTTAACTTGTTTACAAGGAAAAAATAGTAGGAAAGATTTTAAATTGCCTTCAGACTTTAAATGGAAGTCATATCATTCTATGCGTGTAGAACGAAATATGAATCAGCTACTGGTATGGATAGATGAAATACCTGCAGTGGGACAGTCTTGTTTTACAGACTTGCCATATGACTCAAGTATTCCCGGTATTTTCATAGAAAGTGGGACAGCTGCTTTTGATGGGGCTTTGTATACAATCGGTTTTGATGAGTATGATAGCTCTATTTCAGAGTGGAATGTGTTACAAGGAAATTGTACACGAGGTTCAGAGGGACTGAAAACAATTGATGAAAAATTTATAGCTGTAAAAGGTGAAAATTTATCTCGATATACATTTGAGGCGCAAGTAACGAATACTTCTTTAACAGGTTCTGCAGGAATTTATCCTATTTATGTGGATGATAAGAATTATGTAAAATTGGTGTTGAATTCTGTAACGCATAATTGGGAAGTTGAGATTGTAAAAAATGGGAAAGTTATGCTTGAAAAGAAACATGGGCTTTCTTCTATCAAAACCGTATATCCAGATGTAAAGTATACCGATTTTTATAGAGAAATGTTACCCAATGTCAGTGCCGGTTTGGATAGATGGCGTTTATTTAAACCGTCATGAGATTAATAATAAGTCTGAGTTTGTGGAAAATATGTTCTCAAAATTTAATATAGAGTATTTGTGGAAGGGAGAATGGAAATCTTTACCCATAAAAGATATAACTATACCAGAACATATAATGTATAATAAGGCAACGATGGCTCCAATGCAGATCGAAGCTCTTCGATTTATTAATAAAAATCCGGAAGACTATAATCGTCATATTTATAAGATACGTGTAGACGAGCTATTTAAAGCTTCATATAATTTACGAGTTGTAAGAAATTCTGAACGTTTGTTCTTATTTATAGATAGTGTACAAATAGCAGAATTTCCCATAGATTTTGGTGATTCTTGTATTGGATTATATGCGGAGAATACTTCTGCTTTGTATAATGGAATGTTATATTATCATATAGGAAGTAATATGAAAGTATTGTAAACATTAGTGTGCTGTTATTCTCAAATTGTGATTTTTTCTTGCGGAATGGCAGTAAGAATGGAGAGAGTGAAAAAGGCGATACTTTGTCGCTGGTTCATGAAAAGGTGACATTGGCCGATCCTTTTATCATGTTGTATCATAACACTTATTATGCTTATGGTACAAACTCAGATGAGGGAATTGAGGTTTACACATCAATGATTTGCGTGAATGGAAACTTAAAGGATTGGCATTGAATAAAAAAAAAGATGTATGGGGTGAACGTTGGTTTTGGGCTCCGGTAGGTTTATGAAATAAATGGTGTTGTTTTATATGTACTATTCTGCGAATGAACATATTTGTGTCGCTACTTCAGATTCTCCATTAGGACCATTTACGCAGAAGATACGGAATGCCAATGATTGAAAATGAGAAATGTATCGATAATTCTCTTTTTATAGATGAAGATGGAACGCCTTACTTATTTTTTGACCGTTTTAATGATGGTTTAAATATATGGGTGGCTGAATTGGAAAAAGATTATATGACTATAAAAGAGAATACGATGCATCCTTGCATTCATGTATCTCAAAAATGGGAAGAGGTATGGCCCAGGGTCAACGAAGGATCTTTTGTTGTAAAGCATGAAGATTTGTATTATATGACTTATTCAGCCAATAGTTATGAAAGTCAGTTTTATGGTATAGGTTGTGCCACGGCTACAGACATAATGGGGGAATGGAAAAAATATGATACTAACCCTTTGCTACAGAAACCTGAAGGATTAGTTGGAGTGGGACATAGTGCTATGTTTGTAGACAAAGAAGGAAGTCTACGTATTGTTTATCATGCCCATAAAGATATGCAACACATACATCCTCGTGCGATGTATATTGGAAAAGTTGACTTCGTAGATGAAAATGGCATAGCAATAATGAAAATTAGTCAGGATTATATTGTTCCCCATTTAGTAAAATAGCTTTATGAGAATTGTTTCAATATTATTAGGCTTTGTATTAGGTATTTTAGTTTTTTCTTGTAGCCGAATGCCGGTAGAACCGATAACTATGGCATCATTATTGGAGGAAATGACAGACCGTACCTCACTGGCATTGTATCCTTACCCTTCTTATAAATCTTTGCAGTTTAGCAGTTATGACCGCGCTTCTGTTACAAAAGATTCTTCTTCATGGTATGCCAATTGGGATCGCAGTCAATTTATACGTACTGAAACAAATCACGGACGAAGAGAATTTGTTTTGTTTGACGTAGATGGGCCTGGGGCTGTTACCCGTTTCTGGGTAACTGTTGCTGAGTATTCAGGTAAGGGCGTATTACGTTTTTATATTGATGGTAAAGAAACTCCGGAAATAGAAGGGGAGGTATTAAGTATAATAGGAGGTGAACAGTTGGTAGGTTATCCGTTAGCTGCTTCTGTTTCAGATTTGACTGACTACCTTCAGCGGGGACATAATTTGTATTTGCCAATTCCTTTTTCAAAATCTTGTAAGATAACTTATGAGAGTCCATCTATTAGAGAACCTGGAGAATTTTCTGGAGAATGTTTTTATTATAATATCAATTATCGTAAATATGAAAAGGGGATTCATGTAGAAAGTTTCTCAAAGTCAGATTTGATTAAAAATCGAGAATTAATAAAATCTGTTCAGAAGCGTTTGCTGATGCCGTCGTATACTGAAGATAGGTTACAATCTGTATCGGCTTTCCGAGATAGTTTGTGCAGTGAAGATAGTTTAAGTTTGCATTTACAAGGTACGCATGCTATTCGTAAATTGCAAGTTAAATTAAAGTCTGAGAACTATGTCCAGGCTTTACGGTCAACTGTACTTACTATTAAGTTTGATGGGCAGCGAACTGTTTGGGTACGTTGGGGATTTTATGGGAATAGGGAACCGCTTTTCTGCGTATAAGACTTATTATACAGAAGTTACTCCTGATTCATTACTTTCTTGTTATTGGGTGATGCCTTATAAAAAAGATTGTGTTATATCATTGAAAAATGAATCTTCTCAGAAGATTGGTGTAAGTTTGGAGGTGGAGTATGCTAACTGGGAATGGAGTGATAACACTATGTACTTTGGAGTAGGATGGAAAGAGTACAATCATTTGTATACAGGAAAACAGCGTGATATAAAGGGCACAGATTCACAATTTGATGTGAATTTTGTTTCACTTGTGGGAAAGGGTGTTTATGTGGGAGATGCGCTTACACTTTTTAATTCAGTAGCAGACTGGTGGGGAGAAGGAGATGAGAAAATCTATGTAGACGGTGAACGTTTCCCTTCGCACTTTGGGACAGGAACAGAAGATTATTATGGATATGCGTGGTGTATGCATAATTTCTTTCAGCATCCGTTTATTGCAGAGCCTGACGGCACAGGAGCCACTCAGTGTGGTCATGTTGCTAATGTACGTTATCGGGCGCTGGATGCGATACCTTTTAAGGAGTCGTTGGTTTTCGATATGGAATTGTGGCACTGGGGAAGTACATATATAAATTATGCTCCGACTACTTATTTTTATTTGTTTCCGAAAACTAAAGTAAATCGAGGGGAAGAAGAAACAAGTGTTAAGTTGAAAGTTGTAAAGCATAAGAATGAATTAGTACCTAATTCTCCAGATCACAATGGTTGCATAGAAGGAGAGTATATGGATATAAATCTTTCTTCTGGAATTGAAAATCACAGAGTATATCAGATATGCATTGGAGTAATGGAGCACAATTTTTTTGGCAAGGGAGTGGATTTGGTGATATTGCTGAATTAGGATTTGAGATAAAAAACGCTGGAACCTATTCTGTAGAATTATATTATACTCTTGCTCCAGATTATGGATGTTTTGATGTGTATTTGAATGGATACTTATTAAAAGAAAGTTTAAATTGTCAGCACAAAATCTTGACAACCAAATGCTGGAAAATGGGAAAACATTTTCTTCCACAAGGAATGAATGTGATAAAGTTTGTACAGAAAAAGGTGTTACCGAATACCAATCCTGGTGGGCTGGGAATTGATTGCCTTAAAATTAAGTGATATAAAAATAGTAATATAGCATGAAAATTAAAAGTTTATTTTTAGGATTAACCTTTTCAGTCAGTCTGTATGCAGCTGATAAATATTCTAATCCGGTAATTGATTATAGTTTGCCAGACCCTTCCATCATAAAGGGCGAAGATGGGTATTTCTATCTTTATGCCACGGAAGACATACGTAATCTTCCTATTCACCGTTCTAAAGATTTGGTGAACTGGGAATTTGTGGGAACTGCTTTTACGGATGCTACACGTCCGGATTTTGAACCAGAGGGAGGAATCTGGGCTCCTGACATAAATAAAATAGGAGATAAATATGTATTGTATTATTCCATGTCTGTCTGGGGAGGAGAATGGACCTGTGGTATTGGTTGTGCCGTGGCTGATCGTCCGGAAGGACCGTTTAAAGACTGTGGAATGATGTTTCGTAGCAATGGTATCAAAGTGCAGAATTCCATAGATCCTTTTTATATAGAAGACAATGGACACAAATATTTGTTCTTGGGTAGTTTCCGTGGAATATATGCAATAGAATTATCAGAAGACGGCTTGTCTTTAAAATCCGGATCATCTCCTGTACAGATAGCAGGTACAGCTTATGAAGGAACATATATCCACAAGAGAGGTGGCTATTATTATATGTTTGCTTCTATTGGTAGTTGTTGTGAGGGTTTGAAGAGTACTTATACTACTGTTGTAGGACGTTCTACTAGTTTGTTCGGTCCTTACTTGGATAAAAAAGGTCAAAGTATGATGGACAATCATCATGAAATATTGATACATAAGAATGATAGTTTTGTAGGAACAGGTCATAATTCGGAGATTGTATCTGATAATGCAGGTACAGATTGGCTCTTTTACCATGCTGTCAGTGTCGCTAATCCCGATGGCCGTGTATTGATGCTTGATAAGATTGACTGGATTGATGGTTGGCCGTCTGTGGAAGGTAACTCACCTTCTGTCAAGTCAGAAAAACCACGTTTTTAAGAAAGGAGATAATTATGACTACAGTCAGGTTGTTATTATTAACAGTTTTTGCTTCTTCAATTGTAGGTTGCGGATTTTCTGAAAAAAAAGTACAAGCGACTAATGAGTCAGAGGGCAAAGATATTTTGTTTGCAGATCCTACCATTATTCAGAACCAAGGGAAATACTATCTTACTGGTACAGGGAATAACGTTTCAGAAGGTTTTACTGTAATGGAATCTGTTGATTTAAAGAAATGGTATTTAAGCGATAATCCTTATATATTAAAGAAAAATGACCATACATTTGGTGAAACTGGCTTTTGGGCACCTCAGTGTTTAGTTTTAATAATATGAATTATTTGACTTATACTGCAAACGAGCAAACCGTTTTGGCTAAGTCTTTGAATCTACTCGGACCTTTTAGACAAGATACGGTAAAACCTATTGATGCAAGTGAGAAAAACATAGATTCTTTCCTGTTTAAAGACGATGACGGTAAATGTTATCTATATCATGTCAGGTTCAATAAAGGAAACTATATTTGGGTATGTGAGTTTGATGTAGAGAAAGGTGAAATTATACCTGGGACATTAAAACAATGTCTTACTTGTACAGAGCCGTGGGAAAGTACGTCTAATTATGTGTCAGATCCTATCATGGAAGGTCCAAGTGTTATAAAAATAGATGGGGTATATTATTTGTTCTATTCTGCTAATCATTTTATGAATATTGATTATGCTGTAGGTTATGCCACTTCATCTTCTCCGCTTGGTCCTTGGAAAAAATATAAGAACAACCCTATACTTCATCGAAGTATTGTAGGAGAAAACGGCTCTGGTCACGGAGACATATTCAAGAATACCAAAGGGAATTATTATTACGTATATCATGTTCATAACTCGGATTCATGTGTTTCTCCCCGCAAAACACGTATAGTTCCTTTGAAAATGAAAAAGAACTCAGAAGGCATATATGATATATCAGTAAGTAAAAATGAAGTTATAAAACCATATCAATATTAAAGTTATGAAAATAAGAAGTTTGTTTAGTATAATGGCTTTATCTTTTGGAGTATCTTCCGTTCAAGCTATTAACTATAGTCCGGACAATGTCTCGGCCGAATTGTTGCTTAAGGTACCGGGAAATGATGCTGTTCATCACTCTTTGAAGTTTGAAAAAAATACAAAACTCTGAGTACGATTATCAGCTTGTTGGTAACAAGAAACTTCCGTTAATGCTATATCAAAATATAGAAGGAAGCGATAACTGTAAAAGAATTACCATGCTAGTTGTAGCTTTAGAGGATGTTTATTTTAACTATGGTCAGTTGGTAAAAACTGCTTCCAGACATGATGATTGTTTGTTCTATATGCCAGGATTCTGGTATCGTCGTAATTTGCGCTCTCCAAAAGAGGCTCCTTCTTTCCATACATCTGATAGCTGGATAGTTAGGGAAGACAGGTTAAGTACTCCATTGACTACTATTTATTGACGAAAAAAAGCGGGGAAAAGTTTTTCTGTTGTACGTATAGATGAGTTTGACTCTGATGCTCTCACAACTCATAAAGAAGGTGAGGTTATTCTGTCTGGAAAAACATCTATCGGATATACCGGATTTGAGAATAAGGATGGAATATCTGCATTGTCGTTTGGGTATCCTTATAGGGAGGCTCCTAAACATATATTCGTAAACTAACATTGGCTCCTTCTGTAGAGGCCTATCAGTTCCTGAAAAAAGGTGAAAGTATTACTTTGACATGGGAAGTGAGCGAACGTAATGTTAATGATTTCTCTGAATGTGTTAAGCAGATATGGGAGTATAGTTACGATTTGTATAAGCCTGAACCGGTAAACACCCCTTATTCTGATGAAAAGATGAAAGAGGTATTGAGTAATTTCTTTGTGGAAAGTTACGTTGATGATACTCCTACAAAATACTATTCAGGTGTAGAGTTGAGAACTGCTACATGCGAAAATCTAGATGTTGCCGAAGTCGGTTTTGTTGGACGTACATTACTTAATGCATTTAATGCCCTAGAATATGGTGAGAGTCAGAATCGTAAGGATCTGGTTGATAACGCAAATTCTATTTTTGATTCTTATTTACAGAATGGATTCTCGAGCAGAGGATTTTTTAATGAAGTGGTACACTTTAAGAGAAACTTTGTAGAGACAAACCTGAGTATTCGTCGTCAGTCAGAAGGGTATATGCTGTGTTGTATTATTTGAATTATGAAAAGCAGCACGGAACGTAAGCATCCGGAATGGGAAAAACGATTAAAGACGATGCTTGATGCTTTCTTGAAATTACAGAATCCGGATGGAAGTTTCCCTCGTAAATTCAAGGATGATTTTTCTCTTGTAGATAAGTCGGGAGGAAGTACACCTTCTGCAACTCTTCCTTTAGTAATGGGA
>ENA-OQHA01000467-OQHA01000467.1-human-gut-metagenome-genome-assembly--contig:-NODE-467-length-20254-cov-3.102748_pt1 | contig 20254 bp, 31 predicted proteins | sample MGYA00242558_ERZ504707 | MGnify/ENA primary metagenome ERZ504707 (study PRJEB26092, sample SAMD00036197) | human gut metagenome | host: Homo sapiens | study: EMG produced TPA metagenomics assembly of...
AACGAGGACGAGCAGTAGTAGCACAGATGGTCACGCTCGCGCACATTCAGGAACAGGCGGCTGGTCACACTGCCGCCGTACAGCGCCATGCAAGGCGCACAGCAGCCAGCTGTTCGGTGCGCATGGGTTCGCCCAGCGTGAACAGCATACAGAGCTTCGCCTGCACCATATCATAGGTTTCGGTTTTGTGCACCGGCTCCCGGCGGGGCATGGCTATGTTTTCCGCCAGCGGCAGCGGTGCACGGTCAATTGCCGCAAGCTCTGCCAGCAGTGCATCCTTTACCGCAGCGGTCTGCTCTGCCGTACAGCCCAGCACAAGCAGTTCAATGTTGCGGTGCGCAGCATCTCGTAATAGCTGCGGTAAGCTGTTCCGGTGTCAGGCCTTCCACCTCTTCCAGATAGCCCTCCTGCCGCACACCCGCCGGCTGTCGCCAAAGAATTCCCGGTTGGCCTGATGCAGGCAGTAAAGGCGCTTATCGTTGATCTCATCTTCCAGCGCCTTTTTCAGCATCTGCTTTTCAATGCCCACGGCTTCCGGATCAAAAGTGCCGCCCACAAAATACGGGTGAAAGGCCGCACCCAGTGCAATGGATGCATATTCCCTTGTAAGGGTCTCCCCTTCCAGCGCAAACTGATCCTTGATGCCGGTAACACTAACACACAGGTTGTGGCTGCAGCCCATGGGCCGGGCATCCACTGTGAGGTCTGCACCGTAGAGCTTGGCCAGCTTTTTGGTCAGGCGGGTCATATCCGGGCAGTCGGCATAGCCGCGCTCCAGCACCAGCGGCAGCAGCGCATGTGCTGTGGCCGTTTCCCCGCTTTGCCGGAAAGGCAAAGTGGACGCTGATGCGGCAGCGGTTGAATTTTTCCGCCGGGTCACAGGAAAGATGCACACCCGGCGCAATGAGAGTACGTTCCAATTTGTTCCTCCGCCCTGCTTTCACAGGGAGCTTTTATTTTTATGATGCCTTCTGCAAGGCAAGAAATTCTTCCAGACTCAGGCCGCTGGCACGGATGGCAAGGGCATTTTCAACGCCCACATACCGCCAGTGCCACGGCTCAAACACCACGCCGGTAGCAGCCTGCCTGTCCTGCGGATAGCGCAGGATAAAGCCGTATTCGGCGGCGTAGGCGGTGAGCCACTCGTAGGCGCGGGTTGTATCAAAGCCGGTATCACGGGTCGGGTAGTCCGTACTGAGGATATCCGCCGCATAGCCGGTGCCGTGATCATTGCATTCCGCAGGCGGCTGGATATCTGCCGCAAGGCTGGCGGCTTCTTCCTCGGTTTTGCCCTTTTCCAGATACTGTTGCTTCTGCGTCTCATAGGCCGCGCTGCGGACATCTGCGTCCTGATAACCTGCCGTCAGTACCAGTGCAACACCGTCCTCGGCCGCAGCCGCAGCCATTTTCTGGTAGGCTGCAGCTGCCTCGGCTTCCAGTTGAATACCGCTGGCTTCATCGGCATCGGCAAGGGCCGGAGAGGGTTCCTCGGCAAAAGGCAGATTGGTGTTCACCAGCACAAAACGCTCATCGTCAGCATCAAAGCTGTAGCCGGTGCCATCGTAGCTGGCCGCATCAAAGCTCTGCGGCCCTGCAAGCATGGCGTTCACCTTTGGCAGCAGCCAGAGGATGCCTTTGGTCATAAGCGCCACAATGGCGGCGCAGAGAGAATGAGAATGGCCCAGTTGCGGGCCAGACGCAGCCGCTTGCGGCGCTTCCACTGAGCGCGGGTCAGGCGGGGCTTTGCAGCATTTCTATCAGTCGGTTCCATGGTGCGTTGCAGCTCCTTTTGCAGAATTTGCAGCGCACTGCGCCGCACAGATACAGTGTATATTATACACCCCTTTGCATTTTGTGTAAACGCCGGAAGTGTAAAATAAGTATGACCGAAAAACTCCTTCCGTCTGCTCGCACGCTCGCATCCACCTCCCTCAATGAGGGAGGCTCTGGCGAAACAGAAAAGTTTCCCGCTCTGCCAAAGGCCCCCTCTCAGAGGGGGCTGTCGCCGCAGGCGACTGGAGGAGTTTTCCACGCAAAAATGCCGCACCACCTAAAAGGCGATGCGGCATTCCTATATTTTTATTTAATCAAACAGCATATCGTGGATCGCAGAAACAGCCTTGTCGGCATCGTCGCGGTTGATGATGCAGGAGATCTTGATCTCGCTGGTGGAGATCATCTTGATGTTGATGTTGTTGTTGGACAGTGCCTCAAACATCTTGGAAGCAACGCCGCTGTGGCTCTGCATACCGGCACCCACAATGGAGACCTTGGCGCAGGTGGTGTCCACGCTCACATCGTTGAAGTGTGCGCTCTCCTTCAGCACGCGCATGGCCAGATCGGCTTCGCCTCAGAGCAGGTAAAGCTGATATCCTTCTTGCCGTCACGGCCGGTGGACTGCAGGATGATGTCCACGTTGATGTTCTTCTGGGCCAGCAGACCGAAGATCTTGAAGCTCATGCCCGGCTCATCGGGAACGTTCAGAATCGTGATAACAGCAACATCAGTGTCTTTTGCGACACCCTTGATCAGCATACCTTCCATGTCTTTTGTAACCTCCTTGACCACCGTACCGGGCACGGGATTCAGGCTGGAGAGCACCTCCAGCTCCACATTATACTTTTTGGCCAGCTCCACGCTGCGGTTGTTCAGCACCTGTGCACCCAGAGATGCCAGCTCCAGCATCTCGTCAAAGGTGATCTCATTCAGCTTGCGGGTGTTGCGCACCTTGCGCGGGTCGGCCGTGTAAACGCTTCCACATCGGTAAAGATCTGGCAGCGGTCTGCGTGCAGGGCCGCTGCAATGGCAACAGCGCTGGTGTCGGAGCCGCCGCGGCCCAGAGTGGTGATGTCATCCATCTTGTTCAGGCCCTGGAAGCCCGCCACAACGACCACACGGTTGCGCTCCAGCTCAGAAGAGATGCGCTCTGTCTCCAAGCGGGTGATGCGCGCCTTGGTATAGGCGCGGTCGGTGCGGAAGCCAGCCTGCCAGCCGGTCAGGCTGATGGCATGGCAGCCCAGCTCATTCAGTGCCATGGCCAGCAGCGAAATGCTGATCTGCTCACCGCTAGCCAGCAGCATATCCATTTCACGGGCCGAAGGGTTGTGGGTGATCTCCCAGCCTTGGCGATCAGGTCATCGGTGGTATCGCCCTGAGCGGACACCACCACAACTACGTCATTGCCCGCGTTGTGGGTGTTTGCCACAATGCGTGCCACGTTGAAGATACGGTCACGGTCCTTCACCGAAGAACCGCCGAACTTCTGTACGATCAACGCCATATCTTGTCACTCTCCTCTTTTTGTCCCTTTGTCAAAAGGGGGTACACCGGGCGGAAGCGGTCAGCAGCGCCTTGCACTTCCCTTACCCATTTATCATTCCACCGTTGCGCCGGTGTTATCGGCATCCAAACGCAGCAATGTAAATGCTTCACATCCGTCCAGACCTTCCAGCAGCTCCAGACCCTTTTCCAGCTTGGAATAGAACTTTTCGGCCTCCGCCTTTTCCGCTACGGCCATCACGGTGCTGCCCGCACCGGAAACGTAAACAGCCTTTGCACCGCACAGGCGTGCCATATCGAACACTTCCTTAGAGCCGGGCATCAGCGGCATACGGTAGGCTGGTGCAACTTATCCTCGGTGGCAATGGCCAGCAGGTCGTGTCTGCCCTCGCAGAAGGCGGCGGGCACCAGCGCAGCGCGCGAAAGATATATACCGCATCCTTGTGGGAGACCTCTTTGGGCAGGGCCGCACGAGCGGCTTCCGTCAGCAGCTTGTAGTCCGGCACGATGGCGGCGAAGCACAGCGTTTCATCCACATTGCGCTTGACTGAGTACACCTTGCCCTCCTCGAACACGCTGCTGGTCAGGCCGCCAGAAGAGCCGGGGCCACGTTATCCGGGTGGCCCTCAATGGAGGTAGCCAGCGTGAGCAGCTCCTGCGTGTTGAGCACATCGCCCAGCATCCGGTTTGCACCCAGCAGTCCCGCAATGATGCAGGCCGAGGAAGAACCAAGGCCGCGCGCCATGGGGATGGGATTCGTCTGGGTGATCTTGAGGGGCGGGATTTGCTTGCCCACCTTCTCAAACAGACCCCTTGCCGAACGGTACACGAGGTTCGATTCACCGCGCGGGATGCGGGTACCGTCCGCAGACGAGATATCCAGCACTTCGCTCTCTTCAAAGGTGACCGTATTATACAGCGTCACCGCCAGACCCAGCGCATCAAAGCCGGAGCCGATGTTTGCACTGGTGGCCGGGACAGAAACCTTGATCTTCATAGCCGCCGCACCTTTCCTTATTCCGTTATCAGTTTTCTTCCGGCAGACGCTTGAGCACCAGCTTCACGCTGCCGCCCACGGCTTCCACCTTGCGGGCTGCTTCGGCCAGTGCCTTTTCGTCGGCGCGCTCCACAAAGTAAGCGCAGCCTTCGTAGCGTTCGTCCACCACCCTGCCATAGCCGTAGATGGCTTCCACCACCGCCGGAGCAATGCCTGCTACACGCACATAATATGCAGCAGGAGCCGGGTCGGTGAGCATTCCCTCCACCGGCTCAGCAGGCTGCCAGAACAGGCTGTCGTGCACCTTGGAGCCATGCTTCAGGCATCCACAACGTCGGCCACCACGCGCTTGCGGTGGCAGCTTGCCTGCGCCCTTGCCGTAGAACACCACGTCGCCCAGCATATCGCCCTTGACCAGCACTGCATTGAACACATCGTCCACGCTGGCCAACTGGTTTGCCTTGGGCACCAGACACGGCTCCACACCGGCAGCCACGCTGCGTCCTTGCCGCGCTTCATCCATGCGATCAGCTTGATCACACAGCCCAGCTTTTCCGCCGCTTCCACATCTGCCGTGGTAATGGCACGGATGCCGCGGGTGGGAATGTTCTGGGGGTAGACTGATGGCCGCACACCAGCGAGGACAGAATGGCGATCTTGCGGCAGGCATCACGGCCGTCCACATCGTCGCTGGGGTCCTTCGTCTCGGCGTAGCCAGCTCTTGCGCGATCTTCAGCGCATCGTCAAAGCCCAGATTTTCGCGCACCATCTTGGTGAGCATGAAGTTGGTGGTGCCATTCACGATGCCCTCCACCTCGGTGATGACGTTTGCCGCCAGACACTGGTGCATCGGGGTGATGATGGGCGTACCGCCGCCCACAGAAGCCTCGAACAGGAAGGCACAGCCGTGCTCTTTGGCAAGGCCCAGCAGCTCTGCGCCGTAGGTGGCCACCATCTCCTTGTTGGAGGTGCATACGCTGCGGCCGCTCTCAAGGCAGGCCTTTACATACGGATACGCAAAGCGGGTGCCGCCGATGGTCTCCACCACCACCTTGATCTCCGGGTCTTCCAGAATGGTATCGAAGTTCTTTATAAACAGGTGTGCATCCGGATGGTTTGAAAAATCCTTCGGGTCAAGGATGTACTTGACCTCCACCGGCTCACCTGCACGGCGGGAGACACCCGCAGCGTTGCGGCACAGTACCTCGTACACGCCGCTGCCCACCGTGCCAAAGCCCAGAATTGCAATTTTAGCCATTGTTGTTCTCCCTCGTTTTCTAAAGACTGCTTACAGATTGTACCCGCAGTGCACGCCTACCACCATACGCTGACGCGAAAGTTTTTCGGTCAGCTCTTCGGGAGTCATCTGCATGGTATCGGTGCGGATGGTGACTGCCACCAGTGCGGCACCGTTTTCCGGTGTGGACTGGTTGATGGTCACAATGCTTGCACCTGCGGCGCTGATGCCGGCCAGCAGGCTCTGCAGTGCACCGGTCTCGTCCCGCAGAGTAGCCATGACGGTGATCACCTCACGGCCATTCTCGGAGTCAAAAATGCAGTCCTTATACTTATAAAAAGCGCTGCGCGAAAGATCGACTGCGCGGGTGGCAGCGGAAATGCTGCGTGCCTCCCGCTGGCCAGAAGTTCCTTGGCGCGTACCACCTTGAGAAAAACCTCAGGCAGCACCTGCGCATCTACCAGATAAAAGCGGCGTTCCAACTTGTTCACCTCACAAACACAAGTGTTCTTGCAGTGAATATAATAGCATCCGGCCCCCTGCAATGCAAGAGGTCGGATGCGTTTTTGTCAGATTATCCAGTTTTGCTGCGGCAAGCGCGGTATTTCCTTGCCGGATTCACCCCGCGCCGGTGCCGATAGTACGCCTTTTGTCCTTCATATGGCTACAGATCAGTCTGTATCCTGATTACCTGTATCCGCAGGAATGACAGCCTGCTCCGGTGCCGCAGTCTCCGCAGGTGCAGCCGCTGCAGGAGCTGCTGCATGGGAGTAGTTGCAGGTACCAGGCAGATCATCGGCGCGGTAGTAGCCCACGGCGGTGCTGGGGCAGGAGCCGCCTGCCAGCAGGCCGCTCTGGGTGCAGTAGCGGCGCTCCACCACACCGGCAGAGGTCGGGAATGCCTTATACGGCAGGTCTGCCTGCACCTGTTCCATCAGCGCCTTCCACGCCATAACACAGGTACGGGTCTTGGCCTGCTGCTTACCCAGCGTCTTGGTCATATCATAGGGTGCATCGTAGCCCCACCACACGGCGGTAACGTAGTACGCGTGCCGCCCACGAACCACAGATCCTTTTCGTCGCTGGCAGTACCGGTCTTGCCAAAGGCTTCCATGCCGTTGGAGTTGGGGTAGCGGCCGCCGGCGGTGCCCACGCTGGAGTACAGAACGTTCTTCAGCAGGCGGTTCATCACATAAGCGGTATCCGGGGTCAGGGCCTGATAGCTGGTGGAGTTGTTCTCCAGATAGATATTGCCATCACGGTCCAGCACGCGGGTATACAGGTGCGGGGTGGTGTACTGGCCATCGTAGAAGATCTGGAACGCAGCTGCCAGCGCCGTGGGCGTAACGCCATGGGTCTGACTGCCCATGACCATCTGCGCCAGACCCACATCGTTTACCGGGTCCAGCGTGTTCAGCTGCAGGGTGTTGTACACAAAATTGAAGATGTTGCTTGCGCCCACCAGATCACCCACACGCACCGCAATGGTGTTCAGCGAGCGGGCCAGACCGTTCCACAGCGGCACATCACTGTTGTCGCCGTAGTTGCCGTCATAGTTGCGGGGCCAGCTGCGCCATGCGTTGGGATAAGCGCGCAGCTGCTTGTCGGAAAGGCCCATCAGGCCGTTCTTGCGGCAGTAATCCTCATCGCGGATCACCATATCCTGCTTCTGATACAAGGGCGAGTTGTTGAGCATGGTGGACCAGTTCACCAGACCATACTCTACACCCAGTGCATATGCACCGATAGGCTTGATGGTAGAACCCGTCTGACGAGTGACACTGTAGGCACGGTTCAGCGAGAGGCTCTTGTTCTTTTCGCCCAGACCACCCACAATGGCGATCACATTGCCGTCATAGTCCAGCGTGACCATGGCTGCCTGAGTACGCACATTGCGGTAATAGTAAACGGTACCGTCGTCGCCGGTGCGGGTCTTGGGCGTACCGTCCTCGTTCATCACCTGTACATCGTCGTCCGAGATGGAGGTCACCTCTTCCTCATGCCAGCCGGCCGGGAAGTAGGCATCGTCCGTGTTGAGCATCAGGTTTTCCATGGCGGACTGCACCTTGGTGTTCACAGTTGACTCAACGGTAAAGCCGCCGGTGTACAGCAGCTTCTGTGCCTCGGATTCCGAAATGTTTTCCTTGTCCATGATGTCCTGCACCAGCTCGGTGAACAGCGCATCGGTAAAGTAAGAGGTAACGGAAGAATTCTTCTTAGTATCCTCTTCCTCGGCCAGTACCAGCGGCTGGGCCGCTGCGTTGCGGTAGTCCTCTTCGCTGATCACGCCCTGCTGCCACATGTTGTACATGAGGAAGTTACGGCGGTTGATCAGGTTTTCGGGGTTGGTGTAGGGGTTATAGTTGGTGGGGTTTTTGGTGATGGACGCAATGGTCGCACACTCCCACAGGGTCAGCTGGCTGACATCCTTATTAAAGTATTCGTTGGCCGCAGTCTGCACGCCCTGAATGGTGCCGGTAAAGCTGATGGTGTTCAGGTACGCTTCCAGAATGGTCTCCTTAGAATAGCTGCGGCTCAGGCAGAGGGCGCGGTAGATCTCGCGCAGCTTGCGCAGTGCGCCTTCAATGCCGCTGGCGCTCTTGTCGTCGGTCAGGTTCTTGATCAGCTGCTGCTCCAGCGTGGATGCACCCTGCTTGGAGCTGTAGATGGGCAGCAGGTATTCGTTGACCATTGCGCCGATGGTGCGCTTGAAGTTGACGCCGGGCTCGTTGTAAAAGTCCTTATCCTCGGTGCAGATGAACGCATACTGCAGGTTCGTGGGGATCTGCTCCAGATCCGCCCACACGCGGTGGCTGTTGGAAGAGCGCAGCGTGGCATACTCCACCTGTGCACCGGTGTCCGGGTCGGTGGCCATCACCACACTGGACTGGCTCAGCTCAATGTTGTCCAGATCCAGCAGGTCGCCGTCGTTGGCGGTAGCCTGCACCACGTAATATACAGCACCCACTGCCACCAGACTGCCTGCCATGATGCCCAGACAAATCAGTGTAGCAATGGTTCGGCCAATGAAGCGCAGAATGGGATGTCTGCCCTTTTCACGGGGTTCCTTTGGTTCTTTGGGTTCCCTGCCGCGTCTGGGTCCCGGCTGGGACTCCCGGCGGCTGTTGCTCACATTTACCTTCCGCCCCGCCGGTGCCGGGGAATGCCCCTCACCGGCACGGTTGATCTTTCTCATATCGGAGATAGAAATCGCCTCCTAACATTCAGGCTGCTTTTTCAGCGCCATGCGCTGGTACTTTTCCATCAAAGCGCACAGAACTGCACGCAATACCATATTATAGCACGTGCACAGAACGCGGGCAAGAACCAATCTTCGGCCCTGATAGGTCTAATCATCTGTAGTATAACACAATCTGCCGGACAAAGTACAGCATTCCCGTGTGAAAATTGACTGTGCCCCCCTGTTTTGGGGCATACTTCAGCCGGAAAGGAGCGTGTTTCTCCATGCGCAAACTGTGCACCTGCCTGTTCTACGGGCTGTGCGTATTCACCATCGTGTTCAGCCTGTTCTGGATGGCCCTGCCCAAGCTCAGCCTTCCGGTGCCCGACCCCGGCAGCGAAGCACCGCCTTCCTCCGCAGCAGACCTTGCCGCACAGGCCATGCCGGAGCTTGCTGCCCAGAGCTACCGCCTGTGCGACAAAGGCGGGCGCGTGGCCGTTTACCGCTGCGGCACCAATGGCCAGCCGGATGTGCTTGTTACCGTCACCGGCATCTACACCAATCTTCTGCCGGAGAACGATGCCGTGCGCATCAAACGCGGTGTGACCGTGTACAGCGAACGGGAACTGGACCTGCTGCTGGAAGATCTGGGCGGTTGAGTGCAGAATGCTCAATTTTTATCTACTTTTATTGATTATTTTTATTGACATCCCGATGTAAAAATTATATAATGATAATAGAAGTAAAGTTTCTTAACCACCTGCAGCGATCATAAAAGGAAGTGCTTCCTCATGTCAGAACAGATCACCCTCCATTACCAGTGCCGTCTTTGCGGCAAGCAGCTGGACCGCGGTATCCACCTCGGCCCGCCCAGCCCCGGCACCTGCAGCAAAGCCGCCAAGGTGGACGGCTTTCACGGGCCGCACCGCTGGGTCATTGTCTCTTTGCCCAAAAGTGCCTGAGCACTCCATTTCACTGTGATGCAAAAAGGACCTCCGGATGCTTCTCCGGAGGTCCTTTTCTCATTCAGGTTCAGGCTTCCATTTCTTCCAGCGGAACAAGGTAGGCCTTGCGGCACTCCTCGTATTCCAGCATGTAGTCCTTGGTGGGGTTGTGGTGCATGATGCTCTTGAGGGTGTGGGAGTCGTAGTCCTCGCCGGCATCCATGCCGATCAGGCGGGCAGCAACGTTGGAGCAGTGATCCGAGATGCGCTCTGCATTGTTCAGCACATCCAGGAACACGACACCCGTATCAATGGAGCACACGCCGTCCTTCAGGCGCAGGATGTGCTGGTCGCGCAGGCGCTCCGCCATCACATCGATCACCTCTTCCAGCGGTTCCACCTGAGCCGCCAGGCGCATATCGCTGTTTTCAAAGGCATCGTTGGTCAGGTTCAGGATGCGGTTCAGCGCATTCTCCAGCAGCTGCAGCTCCTTGGTGGCGCTTTCACTGAAGGACGCTTCCTTTTCCTGCAGTTCTTCTGCCTTTTCCATAATGTTCACCGCATAGTCGCCGATGCGCTCGAACTCGGTAACAAAATTCAGCAGCTCGGTCACAGTGTGGCTCTCATCGTCGCCCAGCTCCTGATCGGTCATCTTGATCAGATAGTTGGAGATTGCCACCTCCATACGGTCGATCAGGTTTTCACGCACCCGGATGGCGCTGACGGTATCCTCGTCCATCTTCAGCAGCAGCGGTGCAGCCAGATTCACATTGCGGGCAGCACGGCGGGACATCTTGATCACAGCGCTCTTAGCCTGCTGCAGGGCCACAGCCGGGCTTTTGAACAGACGTTCATCCAGCACCGGCATGCTCAGCTCCTGTGCTTCCTCGGCGCTGTCCGGCACAGTGAGCAGTGCCAGCTTGGACAGCACACCGCTGCAGGGCAGGAACAGCAGCATGGCGCACACGCTGGAAAGGGTGTGGATGTTTGCGATGGTGCTCTTGTTCATCACATCGTGCCACATGGGGATGCCAACGGTAAACTGCACCGCATACACCAGCGCCAGCAGGATCACGCTGCCAATGATGTTGAAGTACAGATGGATCAGTGCAGCGCGCTTGCCGTCCTTGGAGGAGCCGCCAATGGTGAGCAGCGGCGTAAAGGCCGTGCCGATGTGTGCGCCCAGAATAATGGGGATGGCAGAGCTGAAGGTGACCAGACCCGTGCTGGACAGTGCCTGCAGGATACCCACCGATGCCGAGGAGGACTGGATGATCACCGTGACCACCACGCCCACCAGAATGCCCAGAACGGGATTCGTCATGGTAACGAACAGATTCTGGAACACGGCGCTCTCACGCAGAGGAGCCACACCGGTGTCCATCAGGCTCATGCCGGTAAACAGGATGCCGAAACCCAGCATGATCTGGCCGATGTTCTTCCTTTTAGCGCTGCGCAGGAACACATAAAAAATGCAGCCAATAAACGCCACCACGGGCGCAAAGGTCTTGGGCTGGATCAGTGTCAGCCAGAGACTGTCACCGGAGATATCCGCCATGCGGATCAGCTGGCCGGTAACAGTGGTACCAATGTTTGCACCCATAATGACACCTACCGACTGCGTAAGGGTCATGATGCCGGAGTTTACCAGACCGACACAAATAACGACCGTGCCGGCCGAGGACTGGATGACACCCGTGATGAGGGTGCCAAAAATAACGCCCTTGAGCGTTGAGGAGGTCAGCTTTTGCAGCACGCCCTGCATTTTGCCGCCGGCCAGTTTTTCCAGACCAGCGCCCATAATGGACATGCCGTACAGAAACAGCGCAATTCCACCCAACAGAGAGGTAATGTGTGTGATATCCATAACGATACTCCTAAAAATGATCTTCCTTTTGATCCTTGTACATCTGCCCTGCCCGCACACCGGGCCTGCTTGATCCGGCAGATGCTGCGGCCTGCCGCTCTGCTGCACAGAACGGCGCACAATGACCGCGCTTGGATCTATTATATCATTTTTTATCCTGTCACAACAAGGTTTATTTTACAAGAAAATCACTTTTTCTACACATTTTTTCGTCTCTTAATGAATTCGTGCTCTTTCCTTTTCAATTATTTTACATCAATTTTACATTTGCACTGAAGTCCCTGCCTGTTTGCGGGCGCTTACTCTGCCAGTTCTTCCATTGCTTCCCGCACCGTATCGGCCGAAAACAGGAACACCCCGCTGCCGGTGTATACTTCCACATGGCTTCCGACATAACGCAGTCAAAATCTTTCATCCGTGTTCCCTCCTGTATCTCGTTTTTTGCAGCTTTTCAGAACGTTTTTGTTCCATGGCTGTATTATCGCACACGGCAGGTACCATAAATCGGATTTTCAACGCATTTTGCAGACAAAAAGCCGCCCGGCTTCAGATGCGGAACCGGGCGGCTGACCACCTATTTATATTGTTCAATGCACAGCGGCATATTCTGGGATGCGCTGCTCATGGGCCTGCTGCTCTGTGCGGGCCTTCTCATAGCAGTAACGGATGATCGCCTGCCTGCGCACGATGCCAATGAAGATGCCGCGGTCATCCACAACCGGCACAAAGTTCTGGTTCATGGCCGCTTCGATCAGCTGATCCATGCTGGTGGTCACGGTGACAGCCTTGTAGTCGCGCTTGTGCGGGAAGGCCGAAATGGGGACATCCTCAGCCGCTTCCAGATCCAGACCATGGAACTTTTTCAGCCCCCAGAGAATGTCGCCCTCGGTCAGGGTGCCCACATATTTTCCCTGCCGGTTGAGCACCGGAATGGACGCGTAGCGGTTATTCTCCCACTTTTCCAGCGTCTGCCGAAGGGTGAAATCGTCGTAAACATACATCAGATCCTGCTTGGGTGAAAGGAAAAACAGAATATTCATGACAACAGCTCCTAAACATTGTTCCACGCGCCGTGCGCAAAAAATAACGCAGTTCATCCGCACAAGCGGGACCCTGCGCCGCAGTCCCTATCCTTGTTTCTATTTTAGCACTTTTTCATAGTCGGATAAAGAGTTATCACCCACCTTTTATATTTTTTTAACAGATTGTTTGCTTTCTTTCGTCATACTTTCGGTTTTGATAAAAAGCAACCAGCGTCCGTTATGCTATCACCTTCCCGGTGCGAAGCCGCCCGAACCATGCCGTCAATGCAGAAACCTGCGCAAAAAGTTGATATACCAGCATTTTGCGCTGTACAAGCGCGCCCCAAAGTTGTATAATAATGTGGGTGTTTCTCGGCGCAGTATGTGTATCTGTCCGCCGCTGCGCCCCAGACCTTGAATGTGTTTTATGAAAATAACATAAAGGAGCAGAGCGACTATGATCACTTCCCGTTTCCCTCTGGGGGATGTCAGCTTTACGTCCGGGTATTTTGCTACTCTGGTAGGTGAAGCAGCCAAACAGTGTTACGGTGTTGCCGCAATGGCACCCCGTGATATGACCGATGCCGTCAGAAGCATGGTGCACGGTTCTGATTACCCGGAAAGGGTGTCCGTGTCACGCAGGAGGATGGTCGTCTGGTGATCGAACTGCACATTGCAGTGAGCTATGGCCTGAACATTTCCACCGCCGCACGCAGCATCTCTCACCGCGTCAAGGACGAGGTGGAGCAGGCTACCGGCTGAAGGTTGCCCGCGTTGTGGTTTCGGTAGACGATGTGATCGCCTGATTTTTGTTGGTTCATCCGAATGCGCCGGGCTTTTCCGGCAAGTACAAGGAGTAAAAAAGAATGATTTCTGGTAAGATTTTGCGTGACGCCATTATCTCTGGCGCCAACAACATCAACAATCAGCGCTCCCGCGTGGACGAGCTGAACGTTTTCCCTGTTCCTGATGGCGACACTGGCACCAACATGGGCATGACCGTGGGTGCTTCTGTGCGCGAGCTGGAAGCATTGGACGACAGCTGCACCGTGGGTGAGGCTTCCAAGACCGCTGCTTCCGCCATGCTGCGCGGCGCACGCGGCAACTCCGGTGTTATCACCAGCCTGCTGTTCCGCGGCTTCTCCAAGCGCTGGAAGGCAAGAAGGAAGCCACCGCTGCCGACATTGTCGAGGCTCTGAAGAAGGGTGTCGAGGGCGCTTATAAGGCCGTTATGAAGCCCACCGAGGCACCATCCTCACGGTTGCACGCATTGCCTCTGAGGAAGCTGCTGCCTGCGGTGCCGAGGATGTGCCCGCTCTGTGGGATGTGGTGATGACCGCCGGCCAGAAGGCTCTGGAGGACACCCCCAACCTGCTGCCTGTTCTGAAGAAGGCCGGCGTTGTGGATGCCGGCGGTCAGGGCATCATGATTATCTTTGAGGGCATGGGCAAGGTGTTCCATGGCGAAGGCATCGTGGCAGGCGGCGAGGCTGCTCCCAACAAGGCAAAGCTCTCCACCGAGAACGCCGGCAAGGGCGTGTTCACCGACGACCTGATGAAGGTGGAGGACATCAAGAACGGCTACTGCACCCAGTTCCTGATCAACAAGTATGAGGGTGCAAGCGCCGCAAAGATGCGTGCCTTTGCAGAATCCAACGGCGACAGTGTGGTGTGCATCGAGGATGACGATGTGATCAACCTGCATGTGCACACCGCTGATCCCGGCAAGATCCTGAGTGAAGCATCAAGTATGGCTACCTGACCAACTTCAAGATCGAGAACATGCACGAGCAGTTCCTGGCCCGCCAGAAGCAGGGCAAGAGCCTGGAAAAGCAGGCTTCTGCTGAGAAGGCCCCTTCTCAGTCCAGCGAGTTCGTCTACGCTGCTGTGGACCCCAGCCGTGACTATGGCTTTGTTGCCGTTGCCGCCGGTGAAGGCCTGAAGGCCGTGTTCACCGATCTGGCTGCAGACGCAGTGGTCTCCGGTGGTCAGACCATGAACCCAGCCACCGAGGATATCCTCGCCGCCATCCAGAGCGTGCCCGCAAAGACCGTGTTCGTGCTGCCCAACAACAAGAACATCATCATGGCTGCTGAGCAGGCCCAGAAGCTGGCCGACCGTCAGGTGGTCGTTCTGCCCACCCGCACCGTGCCCATGGGCATTACCGCCATGCTGAACTTTGATCCCTCTGTGAACGCCGAGACCAACACCATCAACATGATGGCTGCTGCCGACAAGGTGTCCACCGGTCTGATCACCTATGCTGCCCGCGACAGTGAGTACGACGGCAAGCGCATCAGGAAGGGTGAGATCATGGCTCTGGAGAACGGCAAGATCGTTTCCACCTCCAACGATATCACCAAAGCTACCTACCGTCTGGCACGCGGCATGTGCAAGAAGGATTCCAGCTTCGTCACCATCATCTCCGGCTGCGACGTGAGCGATGAGGATGCCGAGAAAGTGACCGAGATCGTAAAGGCAAAGTGCCCGAACCACGTTGAGGTCAGCCACATCCGCGGCGGCCAGCCGTTTACTATTATATGATCAGCGTGGAGTAAACACTCCCCCGTTCTGCTGATTTTTTAAGCACCTGCGATTTTTGCCGCGGGTGCTTTTTTAAAGCAAAAGTGCCTGCACAGCTAAAGCCGTGCAGGCACTTTTGCTTTCAGAATCCTCAGAAGAAGCTCACCTGACTGCTCTCCGGCAGGTCGCCCAGAGCGCCCACCTGACGCAGACGGTCCAGAATGCTGCTGCCGACACCGGAAGCCTGCTGCAACTCTTCCACCGAGATATATTCTTCGCCGTGGATGGTCACCTTTTCCAGTGCATCGGCGGCAGCACCGCCAAGACCCTTCAGCGAAGAGAAAGGCAGACGTACCTTGCCGTCCTCCACCACATACTTGGAGCCGCGGCTCTTGCCCAGCTCAATGGGTAAAAACTCGTAGCCGCGCACCAGCATCTCGTTGACGAGCTGCAGGCTGACCAGCACATCCTCGTCCTTGGCGTTCTTCTCTTCCTTCAGGCGGCGCTTGACTTCTTCCATGTGGGCGCGGGCCACTGCCGCACCGCCCACAGCGGCCTCGTAGTCGATATCGTCGCCGCGTACGTAAAGTACACGGCATAGAACTCCGGCGGGCGGTAGATCTTGAACCACATCAGGCGGATTGCCGACATCAGGTAGGCCACAGCATGGGCCTTGGGGAACATATACTTGATCTTGCGGCAGCTCTCGATGTACCAGTCCGGCACCTCGTGCTCCCGCATGGCTTCCTCCCAGCCATCCTTGAAGCCGCCCTTGGCCACCTTGCCCTTACGCACGGCCTCCATGATATCAAAGGCCATCTTGGGTTCCAGACCCTTGCGCAGCAGGTACAGCATGATGCTGTCACGGCAGCCAATGACCTCCGCAATGGTGCAGGTGCCGCTGCGGATCAGCTCGTCCGCGTTGCCGGTCCACACATCAGTGCCGTGGGACAGGCCCGAGATCTGGATCAGCTCGGAGAAGTTCTTGGGGCGTGCCTCCACCAGCATACCGCGCACGAAGTTGGTACCCATTTCCGGGATGCCGAAGGTTCCGGTCTGGCTGTCGATCTGTTCCGGGGTCACGCCCAGCGCTTCGGGGCTGGTCAGCAGGCTGTACACCTTGGGGTCGTTCATGGGGATGCTGTCGATGGGGATACCGGTGTACTCCTCAAAATACTTGTAGAAGGTGGGCATATCGTGGCCCAGTTCGTCCAGCTTGAGCAGGGTATCGTGCAGGTACTTGAACTCGAAGTGGGTGGTCAGCAGGCCGCCTGCCACATCGTCCGCCGGGTGCTGGATAGGACAGAAATCGTAGATCTCGTAGGTGTCCGGCACAACGACCATGCCGCCGGGGTGCTGACCGTGGTGCGCTTGACGCCGGTGCAGCCCAGAGTCAGGCGGTTCTCCTCCGCATGGTTCACCGTGCGGCCGCGCTCATCCAGATATTTTTTGACATAGCCGTAGGCGGTCTTGTCCTGAATACCGGACACGGTGCCCGCCTTGAACACGTTGCTTTGCCGAACAGCTCCTCGGTATAGCGGTGCACATTGGACTGATATTCGCCGGAAAAGTTCAGGTCGATATCCGGCTCTTTATCGCCGTAGAAGCCGAGGAAGGTCTCGAAGGGAATATCGTGGCCGTCCACCAGCATCCGGGTGCCGCAGTTGGGGCAGTTTTTATCCGGCAGGTCAAAGCCGTCGTCCACGCTGCCGTCGGTGATGAATTCGCTGTGCTTGCACTTGGGGCAGCGATAGTGGGGCGGCAGGCTGTTCACCTCCGAGATGCCGGAGAAGTGGGCCACGGCCGATGAGCCGACCGAACCACGGCTGCCAACCTGATAGCCGCCTGCGTTGGAATAGGCCACCAGTTTGACCGCAATGACGTACAGCACGGCGTAGCCATGGCCGCAGATGGAGTCCAGCTCCTTCTGCAGCCGCTTTTCCACAATTTCGGGCAGCGGGTCACCGTAATCGCGCTTGGCGTGTTCCCACGTAGCATCGCGCAATTGCTGCTCTGCACCCTCGATGCTGGGCGGGTAGGTGCCGCGCGGGATGGCACGAACATTGTTGTCGATCATCGCCGCGATCCTGCGGGGGTTCTTCACCACTACCTCGTAGGCTTTTCCTTGGCAGATAGTAGAACTGCGCCAGCATATCCTGCGTGGTGCGGAAGAACAGCGGCGGCTGGTTGTCGGCATCTTTAAAGCCGTTGCCCGCCTGCAGCACAGCGCGGTAAGCCGCATCCTCCGGCTCGGTAAAGTGCACGTCGCCGGTGGCAATGACCGGCTTGTGCAGGTCCTCGCCCAGCTTGATGACCGTGCGGTTGAAGTTTTTGATGTCCTCTTCGCTGTCCACCTTGCCGTCCCGCACCATGTAGGCGTTGTTGCCCAGCGGCTGGATCTCAAGAATATCGTAGTAGGACGCGATCTTTTTCAGTTCTTCATAGCTGGTGCCATCCACGATGGCCCGGTACAGCTCGCCGGCTTCGCAGGCGGAAGTGAGCAGCAGGCCGTCCCGGTATTTGTTCAAAAGGCTCCGGGGCACCCGGGGCTTTTTGAAAAAGTAGTTCACATGGGCTTCGCTGACGATCTTGTACAGATTTTTCAGGCCCATCTGGTTCTTGACCAGAATGATGAGGTGGTAATACTTCTTTTCAGCACCTCGCGGTTGCCGCCAAGGCCGGTGTTGATCTCACTGACCTTTGCTACCTGCTTTTCTTTCAGGTCGTTCAGCATGACCCCGAAGATGCGGCCCAGCGCGGCAGAATCCTCACAGGCACGGTGGGCTTCGTAGGCAGGCAGCTCCAGATGCTTGTTGATGGTGCCCTGCTTGTAGTTGTGCAGGCCGGGGTACATGGCCTGCGCCATGGTCAGGGTGTCGATATAGGTCGGCTCCAGCTTGATGCCGCTGCGCTTGGCGGCGGCGCGCAGGAAACGCATATCAAAGGCATGGACGTTGTGGCCCACAAGGATGCGGTCTCCCGCAAATTTGAGGAAGGCTTCCAGTGCTTCCTTTTCGCCGGGAGCATCCGCCACCATTTCGTTGGTGATGCCGGTCAGCTCGGTGATCTTGGGGGTGATGGGCTTGCCGGGCTTGACAAAGGTATCAAATTCCTCCACCACCTCGCCGTTTTTCACGATGACGGCACCGATCTCGGTCATATACTCCACGCCGGGGTCAAGGCCTGTGGTCTCGGTATCAAACACGCAGAACTCCCCGTCCAGCGGCTGATCCTTCACACCGTATACACAGGGGATCATGTCGTCCACAAAGTAGGCTTCGCAGCCGTAGATCAGCTTGAAGTCCGGGTCTGATTTATGGATATCGTCCGCTGCCAGCATGGCTTCCGGGTAGCCCTGACACACACCGTGGTCAGTGATGGCAACGGCCGGATGTCCCATGCGGTGGGCCAGCTTGACGATGCCGCCGGGATCACAGAAGCCGTCCATGCTGGAAAGCTTGGTGTGCAGATGCAGCTCCACACGCTTGACCGGTGCGGTATCCTCCCGCTTTTTGCGCTCCACGATGAGCACATCGTAGGGGTAGACGATATAATCGTGTTCGTACTTGTCGTAGGAGCAGTCGCCGCGCACGATGAGGGTGGTGCCCTTGCCAAGGCTCTCCCACTTGGAGCAGTCCTCACCTTCCTGCGCGCGGATCTTCAGGTTGATGGAGCCTGATAATCGGTGATGGATACGGTATAAATTTTGCGGAAGTTGCCCTTGACCTCCGAGAAGAACACATCGCCCCAGATCGTGCACTTGCCGCCCTCGCCGCCAAGGTCTTTCAGCGGGGTGAGGTTCTTGGGGGTGAACATCTTGCCGTGGAAAATGGTGACGGGCTTATCGGTCAGGTCCAGACCATCCACCTTGATGGACGGTGCTGTGTTCTTTTTCTCAAACTTGACCACCGGTGGCGCAATCTTGCGCTCCAGCTTTTCTTCCATCTGGTGCTGCTCGGCTTCGCTTACAGCGCTTTGCAGCGTTACCTGCGGCGTTACCCCGGTGTGGGCCGCAATGCGCTCTGCCAGCAGCTTTTCAAAGTGCATCTCCTGCAAAAACTTGGTGCCATGGCATACGCCGATGGTGATCTTCTGTCCGATGATGTTGATCTTGCACCGGTCCAGAAAGCCGTTGATGGGCACGCCGTCCCGCTTCATCTCTTCCATCAGATCGCGCAGGGCCGCTTCGTCCAGCATGGCATAGCCAAACAGGTTCTGGATGCGCAGCTCAAAGCCCTCATAATCCGGCTGCAGGGATGCCAGCAGCCGGGCACAGAGATTTTTGTCCAGCGGCGCACCGCTGCGCAGGGTAAAGATGACCTGCCGCTCCTGCCGCAGCATCTGCGCATGCTCCACAATGACCTGCCCGAAGCAGGCCGCAAATGCCGGGTCCACCATGAACTGCGGCCACAGGTTGGATACGAGTGGTGTCACAAATGGTACTCCTTTTTATACAGCACAAACTGCCGCACCCGTTTTTGCAGGTGTGGCAGCTGTGAAAAAAGCCAAATTACAGTTTATAGATCTCATCCATGAACTGATCCAGGATGTTGTCTCCGGTCAGCTTTTTGATGGGCTTGCCGTGGATGAACAGCACCGCCTCGCCCTTGCCGCCGGCAATGCCGATGTCTGCTTCGCGGGCTTCACCGGGGCCGTTGACCACGCAGCCCATCACGGCCACCTTGATGGATTTTTTGCAGCCCTGCAGCCGCTTTTCCACCTCGTTGGCGATCTGGGTGCAGGGATACTGGGTGCGGCCGCAGGTGGGGCAGGTGATGACCTCCGGGCCTGCTACCGGGAAGCCCACGGCGCGCAGGATGTTGTAGCCCGCTTCCACTTCCTTTCCGGCTCTGCGGCCAGCGAGACCCGGATGGTATCGCCAATGCCTTCCAGCAGCATTCCGCCGATGCCCATGCCGCTTTTCAGCAGACCCATCTGGTAGGTACCCGCCTCGGTAACACCCACATGGAGCGGGTAATCCGTGACAGCGCTGAGCTGGCGGTAGGCCTCCATCATGCGGGGCACATTGGAGTTCTTGATGGAAATGACGATGTTGTTGAAATCGAATTTTCCAGCAGGCGCACATGGTACAGTGCACTCTCCACCATGGCCTCCGGCGTGGGTGCGCCGTATTTGGCAAGGATATGCTTTCCAGACTGCCGCCATTCACGCCGATGCGGATGGGAATGTTCTTGCGCTGACAGG
>ENA-OQHA01000468-OQHA01000468.1-human-gut-metagenome-genome-assembly--contig:-NODE-468-length-20216-cov-1.507143_pt1 | contig 20216 bp, 31 predicted proteins | sample MGYA00242558_ERZ504707 | MGnify/ENA primary metagenome ERZ504707 (study PRJEB26092, sample SAMD00036197) | human gut metagenome | host: Homo sapiens | study: EMG produced TPA metagenomics assembly of...
ATCTTTCTCGAGTGCCATTTCAAGTCCTTCGCGTCCGTTGTCTGCTGTCACAACGTCGTATCCTTCGTGTTGAAGTTCAAGAGAGACAAAACGAGCAAGGTTTTTCTCATCTTCAACAATCAAAATGCGTTTGCTCATAATAAGTATTTACCACTTTCTTAAAATTTTTTTGACTTCCATTTCCCTTAAAAAGTCTGTAGATTTACCCAATGAATAAATCCGAAAATTAACTTCTAATGATATAATAATACAGATTTTTAAAATTGTCAAACATTTTTAGTTTGTTTTTTTGAATTAATTTTCATCAAAGAGACCGTTCAATTGGGCAAAGGGATTACTTGCCTCTTTTTTCTCCTGTTGAAGAGCGGCAAAATCCTCTTCTGACAAGACTTCCCAGTCATTCCCAGAGAGCGAAATTTGTCCTGATTCTTCCTCAGGTGTTAGTACTCTCAAAGGAATATTAAGAAGAATATTATCTAGAATACTCTCATCAAGATTAATAGTATCCCCATCCAAGATAAGAACTAGATTTCTTCGACTAATTCTTTTGCAGAGCAGCATCTGCCTCTTGTATAAAGGTTTCTGAAACCGGATAGTTAAAACTAAGGGTCACAGGTTCAAGTGAACGGCTAGATGGCAAGGTAATATCATAGCTAAGTTGATAATCCAAAAGGTACAAACCATTGTCATAGCTACATGCCCACTTGCTTGAATCTGTTCAAGATTTAAAACTTGATCATAGCGTTCTTTAATAGACTCCAACAAAGAAGGTGCTTCGTTAAAGGCGAGCCTTCTGGAGACTTTCTAACTTCTGAAAGATAAATCATTTTTAATCCTCAAATTAAATTTCCCCATAGATCTATTTTCAATCCACAAGACCATAATCCCCCACATTCACTTTTCATTAGAGAGCATGATTATGATTTTAGACTTAATTAGTATTATATCAAATTTTTAAGAAAAAATAACACCTTTAATATTACATATTTCTTAAACTTAGAACTTTTTCACAGCTAATGAGAAACTTATTCAGACCTAGTTTCCATCTGTCTTATAGCGTTAGATGAAAGCTCTTAATTATGGTAAAATAAGAGCATTGAAACTAGATAAAAGGAATATAAAATGACACCTGAAGATTTTTACAAGGCTTTGAAAGAACTAGGGTTCGATCTCAGCCAAAACAAAAAGACCAATTCCAACGCTACTTTGAGCTCTTGGTAGAATGGAACGAAAAGATCAATCTTACTGCAATCACAGAAAGAGACGAGGTCTACCTCAAACATTTCTACGATTCCCTAGCTCCTGTTCTCCAAGGACATATTAAAAATCAGACTATTCGACTTCTCGATATCGGAGCTGGAGCTGGATTTCCAAGTCTCCCTATGAAAATCCTTTGTCCTGAACTTGATGTGACTATCATTGACTCTCTTAATAAACGCATCAATTTCCTTAATCTCTTGGCCGATGAACTTGAGCTCAGCGGTGTTCACTTCTATCATGGACGTGCAGAGGATTTTGGACAAGACAAGGGCTTCCGTGCTCAGTTTGATATTGTAACTGCCCGTGCTGTTGCACGCATGCAGGTTCTCTCAGAATTGACCATTCCTTTCTTAAAGGTGGGTGGACAACTTATTGCACTTAAAGCTGCAGCAGCTGACGAAGAGCTAGCCGATGCTAAAAAATGCCTTGAACTTGCTTTTTGCCAAACCTATTCTCAATGAGAACTATAAATTGCCAAATGGGGATGGACGTAATATCACCATTGTCGATAAGAAAAAAGAAACCCCAAATAAGTACCCACGTCGTGCTGGGATGCCTAACAAGAAGCCGTTATAACATTTATCCAAGGATGCTTCTTGCTCCTTGGATTATTATTTATTCTTATGATAACTCGGAGGTTTTCATTGATAAATCGTCTTTCTGTCACGCAAAAGCTTGTGCTCAGCTTTGTCTTTGTCATTATAGTGGGGAGTATTTTACTTAGCCTTCCCATAAGCCACTATGCTAACAGTCCAGAAACAAGCTACCTAGACCATCTCTTCAATACTGTGTCAATGGTCTGTGTAACTGGACTTTCTGTTGTCCCGGTCAGTAAGGCATACAATGGTCTTGGTCAAATTCTCTCTATGTTTCTCATGCAGACGGGAGGACTTGGACTAGTCTCTCTTATAGCCTTTAGTACCTATACCCTTAAAAATAAATTAGGACTGAGCGATCAAGATCTCCTTCAATCCGCACTTAGTAGGGATAACCAAAAAGATTTGAAGGCTTATCTTTTTAAGGTCTATAAAATAACTTTTTCTATTGAAGCTTTAGCAGCACTCGTGATTATGACTGACTTCATTCCTCGTTTTGGACTTGGTCATGGCATTTTTAATAGTCTCTTTCTAGCTGTCTCTGCCTTTTGTAATGCTGGATTTGATAACTTAGGTTCTAACAGTTTACAAGATTATGCAACCAATCCAACCATTAACCTTGCTGTAGCTTTTCTCATCATGTCTGGAAGCTTGGGATTTGCAGTTTGGATTGATTTGATTCAACTAATAAGACGTTATATTAAAGATCGTCCAAGGAATTGGAAATTAGCTTGGAGACCTTTCAGTAATCAAAGCCGTCTTGTGCTTATAAGTACAGGTTGTCTCCTATTAGGAGGAACACTGCTTGCTTGGTTACTGGAAATGGATAACTCTAAGACAATCGGTACTCTCAATGTCTGGCAACAACTTCTGGTAAGTTTCTTTCAGACTGTAACCATGCGTACCGCTGGCTTTGCAACTATTTCCTATACCAATTGCCGATTTCTCCACAAATCTTCTTTTTATGATTCAAATGATTATTGGGGGTGGTCCTGGAGGAACTGCGGGTGGTATCAAGGTGACAACTGCCTCTATCATGTTCCTACTTTTTAAGTCAGAGCTATCTGGTAACTCGAGTGTGGTTTTTCGAAACCGTATTATATCTAACAAAACCATTTTGCAAGCATTCACAGTTATACTCTTTTCCTAACGATGCTCTTTGTCGGCTATGTTATTTTGCTGGAAACTAATCCTACTCTCTCACCACTAGGCCTACTTTTTGAGAGTGTGTCAGCCATTGCTACCGTTGGTGTTTCAATGGATTTGACCCCTAATCTAAATACCCTAGGACGCCTTGTTATCATGGCTCTGATGTTCATTGGCCGTGTCGGACTATCACTGTTCTCTTGAGCTTGATGACCAAAAAAGAAAAACATATCTCTTATGCCCCAACTGACATTTCAGTCGGCTAAACTATTTTATTAATTGACAATATTCTGAAAGGATTTTATATGAAAACACAAATTATTGGGGTCCTTGGTTTGGGAATCTTTGGACAAACTATTGCAACCGAACTCTCTTCTTTTGGACAAGATGTTATTGCCTTAGATAATAATGCTACAACAATTGATTACCTTGCTGATCAGGTGACTAAGGCTGCTGTTGGGGACATTACTGACATTGAATTTCTACGTTCTGCTGGTATCGATACTTGCGACTCAGTCATTATTGCAACTGGAGAACACCTAGAATCGTCTGCGCTAGCGCTCTTGCAGTGCAAAAACTTGGTATTAAGAATATTATTGCCAAAGCTATGAATAACAATTATGAGGAAGTCCTTTACGGAATGGGTGCTAACTGGGTCATCACTCCTGAACGTAGCACAGCAAAAGAATTGGCTTCAAATATCCTCCGCTATAACATATCAAATGTTTTTCATTTAGAGGACGATGTAGCTTTAATTGAACTTAAAATTCCTAGTGAATGGGCTGGAAAGTCCTTGCATACTTTAAATCTAAGACAAAATTATAACGTCAATGTTATTGGTTTTAGAGATGAGAAAAGTGGCAAGTTAAACACTCATTTTGACCCAAGTAAGAAACTACCTGATGAAGGAATCATCCTAGTTGTCGCTGACAATCGAACACTAGAAAAATTTGATTATTTAGGATATTTGAAATAACAAAAAAACGTTCCAATCTCGTTCATCTAGACAAGACTGGAAGTTTGTTGTGCTTATCTGCATACTTTTACTAAAAGCCAAGAATATCATCCCCATGGATTGTAAAAACGACCATGATTGAGGAAGATTAAGCCTATACTAATCCCCAATAAAAGAATAGCTGACACAATGACAAGGTAATCTTGTTTCATCAAAGATTTATGCACATACAAAGATGATAGATTCTTGAGCTAGCTATAGTCTTTGACTATGTTTTCTCTAAATCAAAAAGCCAGCCAAATAGGCCGACCTTATACAATTAGCTATGCTTTCTTCCAACGGCTCTTTTCTGCTACTGCTGTAAAGAGAACATCTGTTGAAGAGTTAAGGGCTGTTTCACAGGAGTCTTGGATGACACCTACGATAAAGCCGACACCGACAACTTGCATGGCCAAATCATTTGAGATACCAAAGAGGCTACATGCTACTGGCACTAATAGGAGGGATCCTCCAGCAATACCTGAGGCACCACAAGCAGAAATAGCTGAAACCACACTAAGAATGAGTGCTGTCGCAAAATCGACCTGAATTCCCAAAGTCGTTACTGCAGCAAGCGTTAAGACATTAATTGTTACAGCTGCACCTGCCATATTAATAGTTGACCCCAATGGGATAGAAACTGAATAGGTATCAGGATTCAAACCAAGATCCTTACAAAGTTGAAGGTTAACTGGAATATTGGCTGCTGATGAGCGAGTAAAGAAGGCTGTAATCCCAGAGTCTTTCAAACAACGGAAAACCAGTGGGAAAGGATTTTTGCCCATTATCACAAAAGCAATGATTGGATTAACAACCAAGGCAACAAAGGCCATTGTTCCCACTAAAACAAGGATTAGGACACCATAATCTGCCAAAACACCGACACCATTCTCAGAAATAGTATTAAAGACAAGACCAAGGATACCAAATGGGGCCAAGTTGATAATCCAACGAACGATTTGTGACGTCACTTCTGCCAAGGTATTAAGCAAATCTTTCGTGTGATTGCTAGCTGTTCGCATGGCAAAACCAAAGACAACTGCCCATACCAAAACACCAATATAGTTAGCTTGAGCCAAGGCATTGACAGGGTTATCCACCATCTTAAGCAATAAATCTTTAAAAACTTCTCCCACACCTTGAGGTGCTGTCGCTTTAGTCGCTGCAGCTGCTCCCAACTTCAAAGAAATTGGAAAATATAGTGAGAGATAACAGCCGTCAAAGCTGCCGCAAAGGTCCCAAAGAGATACAGAACAATAACTGTCTTCATGTTGCTTTGTTGACCTTCTCGCGTTTGGGAAAGGGCATTGGCAACCAGGGCAAAGACCAAAAGTGGGGCAATTGCTTTCAAACCACCAACAAACATGTCTCCCAAGAGACCAATAACCGTAAACTTAGGAACAAGCAAACCAAGCACAGCACCCACTACCACACCAATGGCAATGCGCTTAATTAGACTGGTTCTATTCCAAGTTGAAATAAAACGTTTCATAACTCATTAACTCCTTTTTTATGGTTAGCCAACCATAAAGCATTCGATAGCTTCCATACTATGATAAATATCTGAAATCGTCAAGACATGAGAAAAGCCTGTGGCAAACAGGCTCTCAAATCCTATTTATGACTCAATTTACGTGTCAAGAAAATCACCCAAGAATTGGATAAGGAAAATCAAAATCAAAATCAAGAAAAGTTGCCAAAATGGTAACTGATGTACTAGAACGGTTATATCCATAGTAGATGGCGATGTAACCAAGACCACCTGCACCGATAGCACCGGCCATTGCAGTCTCACCGACTAGGGAAATCAGAGTTACGGTTGATACACGAACCAACTCAGGTAGACCTTCACTAAGGTAAACCTTAATCGTATCCCAAAGTGTTGCACCACTAGCTTGTGCTGCTTCAATAACGCCTCGGTCAAGATCTGCAAGTACCACCTGTACTTGACGTGCAAAGAATGGGAAGGTTGCAGCTGACAATGGAACCAAGGCAGCTGTCATACCAAGGTTAGTCCCACGATAAAGTAAGTGAAGCCTTTCAAAATCGCCAAGAGGATGATGAAAGGAATGGCACGGAAGATTGAAGTGATTTTATCCAAGATTTGGAAAACAAATTTATTTTCAATAACGCCACGAGGACCTGTCAATACCAAGAAGACGCCCCATAACAAGAACCAAGAAAGTCCCCCAATGATGAAGGAAATAACCGTCATGTAGAGAGTCGCATAGATGGCGTCTGGCCAAGAATTAACCCCCTGCATACCGATACGATAAATATCTGGAAAGTTTTGTTGAATCCAATCTGCCATTATTGGGCTCCTTTCTTAAGTACTTGCAAGCTGACACCTGCATTTTCAATCGCTTTTTGAGCAGCAAGAACCTTATCTGCCTCACCATCCAAGACAACGACCAATTCACCAACAGGAGTATCACCTAGAATCTCAACGTTACCATAAAGGATGTTACTTGAAACTCCGTACTCTTTGAAAAGTTCGGTCAAGAGTGGCTCATCTGTTGAAGAACCAGCATATTTAAGTTGAACGAGAAGGGCTGAGCTTGGTAAGTTTTTCACCAAAGGTTGTGCATTAATCTTAGCCAAGGCATCTTCAATCCCTGCTGCAGTTTCAATAAATTCTTGTGTCAAATCTTCTTGAGGATTTGAGAAGATATCAAGGACACTACCCTCTTCCAAAAGTTGACCATTTTGCATAACGGCAACACGGTTACAAATATCTTTAACAATTTGCATTTCGTGGGTAATCATAACCACTGTCAAACCAAGCTTTTTATTCAAATCCTGCAAAAGTGAAAGAATTTTGCTTAGTTGTTTTAGGGTCAAGGGCTGATGTAGACTCATCTGAAATCAAGATTTCAGGATCATTAGCAAGGCACGGGCAATCGCCACACGTTGTTTTTGACCACCTGACAATTGTGCAGGGTAGTTTTCCGCACGATCAGCCAAATCAACCAATTCCAAAAGACCACGAATTTTTTTGTCTTTCTCTTCATTGCTTAGTTTAGAATGACGAAGAGCAAAGGCTACATTTTCATAAGCCGTCTTTTGAGCCATAAGGTTAAAGTGTTGGAAAATCATCCCAATCGTTTGACGTTTCTGACGTAATTCTTTTGTCGACAATTGGACCTTACCATCTGCAAAAGTCACATCTTTACCGATAGTGATTTTACCAGCGGTAGGCACTTGCAAAAGATTGATTGCGCGCACAAGGGTAGATTTACCAGCCCCTGAATAACCAACAATTCCGTAAATATCACCTTTTTCAATCTGGATAGACACATCCTTAACCGCTTGAATAGTGCGGCGTTTCTGCGTAAAGGTGATATCAATATTTTTCAAATCAATAATGACATTACTCATAACTTGCAATTAACTCCTTAATTAGTTCAATGTGGGTGTAGTAATCTGCTAAGCTAACATTTTCATCCCCACCATGGTCACGACTGTTAGCATTCCCTATACCAAAGGCTGCCATTGGTACACCCAAAGCTTGATGAATCATATGCATAGGCCCTGTACCTGCTGCCGTTGGAAGCACAGCAACGCCTTCTTCATAAAAGCCTTTTGCTAATTCAATAACATTGACAATAGCTGGATCAGACATATCACTACGATAACTTTCTTCACCAAGAGTGAAGGTCACCTTGATACGGTCAAATCCTTCTTTTTGAGGTGAGCCTTGATACACTCCAAAACGTACTCAGGCGTCAAGCCAGGACCAAACGCATCTCCATCTTAGCTCTGGCTTGGGCTGGTAAAATGGTCTTAACTCCTTGACCCTGATAACCTGTTGAAATACCTTCAATGGAAAGGGCAGGTTCAAAATAGTAAGTTTTTAAGAAAGCTCGGCGGTCACTTTCTAAAATGGGTAGTTTTAAGCCGTAAATCTTACGAAGACTATCTGCATTTTCAATGGCATAAGTTTCAATAAGATCCATCTCTCGTTCGTTTGGTTGGACAATCTTTTCATAGATGCCGTCGATAAGGATACGTCCCTGATCATCTCTCATGCTTGAGATAGCATTGAGCAAGTACCATGAGGCCGATTCAATCACGGCACCAAATTTAGAGTGGATATCAACATCAGCACTCTCGACAGACAAGTCAAAGGTAATAATCCCCTTGTTGCCCCCTGTGATTTCCAATTGACCTTTACTATTTCGATTTCCTTGTTCCCAAACCAATAGGTCTGCTGGAAGAAGGTCATCTCGGTATTTTTCCAAATATTTTTCAAGGTCAGTTGATGCAGATTCTTCAGCCCCTTCCATCATAAACGTAATATTTACAGGAAGGTCGCCAACTTCTCGAATATATTTCCGAAGGGCTGTCAAACGAGCTGTAATATGCCCCTTATCATCATCAACACCACGACCATACATGTAGCCCTTACGAACTGTCAGACGGAAAGGTTCATCTGTCCATGGCTGATCATTATCCGCAGGAACCGTATCATAGTGTTGATAGAAAATAATTGTTTTCGCATCTGGATTTGGACTCTTGAATTTTGCCAAGACAAAAGGTGCCGTATAGGTCTCGTCAATTGTCACCTCTGCACCAACACCAGAGAAAATCTCACCAAGGTAAGCAGCCACATCATAGAGACCAATATTTTGAGCAAAAATAGATTTTTTAGAAATCAAAGTCCGCAAGACTTCAAAATAGTGCTGAGCAATTTCATCGTTACGAAATTTTCGTAACTGCTCTTCTTCACTTGAAAATGCCATCAAATCGTCTCCTTCATACACGACAAAATGGCGTGCTCTCACACGCCTCTGTCCTTAGCTTATTTCTTTGAATTAGCTTTCAATTGATCTTGTGTTGGGGCACCTTTCCATGCTGGAAGGTCAACCTTGTTAGATGCATCATAGATGATTTGTGCTACTTCATCGTTTTGGTAGGCTTTAATCAAAGTCTTGATAGCATCAGCTTTATTTGATTTTTCCCAATCTTTATTAGCTGCAATGATGTTAACCCAATCTTTCAAATCTTGACTTGGTTCTTCTTGGAAGAGAGTTGTATCATAGTTAACGTTTTGTTGTTGTGCGTATGAGTTATTAACAACCGCTGCATCTACTGATGAGAGAGTTGGGCAGCTTGTTCAGCTGAGATTTCTTTGATATCCAATTTCTTTGGATTCTCAGAAATGTTCTTGATAGTTGCCAATTCACCATCTTTAACATCCAACTTAATCAAACCAGCTGTTTGAAGAAGTGTTAAAGCACGGCTTTCGTTTGTACCATCGTCAGGTACTGAGATTGTAGCTCCTTCTGGAAGCTCTTTAACATCTTTATACTTAGCTTTTCCGTTTTCAGTACCTGAGAAAAGGTGGATTGGGCTAAGAAGTGTGTCAGCTGCCGCAACAACATCACCTTTATTTTCTTTGTTCCAGTTGTTCAAGAAATAAATGTGTTGGAAGGCATTAACATCAATTTCACCGTTTTTAAGGGCTTCATTTGGTTGGTTGTAGTCTGTGAACTCTTTCAACTCGATAGTAACACCCTTGTCTTTGGCCAATTCTTTGACTTTATCCCACAATGGCTCGGTTGTATCATCCAAAGTCATGATACCAACTGTCAAAGTTTTATCATCTTTAGCTGATTTGTTACCACCAGCACCACAAGCAGCCAAAGCTACTGTTGAAGCGACTGCCAATCCTGTAATTCCGAGAATTTTTTTAAGTTTCATAAACGAACTCCCTTTAATTGTTTTAAGTGTAAAATTATTATCCCATAGGATGAGAATTGTATCAAATTGTTTATAATTGTATATATCTATAGTTTTTAACTATAACGTGTCCTAGATTTTAATTATATAAAAAAGCTGAGAATCATTCCCAGCTCCTTTCTTATTTTTTGCTTGGAACTTTCAAAGCATCTTTAGTTGGAATATAATCTTTATTTCCAAGGAATTTTTCAGCCAACTTCGCCAAAGTACCATCTTTTTGGAGTTCTTCCAACGTTTGTTTACAAATTTTTGAAGGTCTTTTTGGTTATCTGCGAACAAGAAGTAGATGTATGGTTGTTGATCAGATTTAAGCTCAATAGTCTTCAAGTTGCTCAATTTATTATTTTGATGATTGCATTAACAGTTGGTGCATCAAATCTTGAAGTCGTACTTGCCTTCATTCAAACTTGTCAACATTTGTGTAATATTTTCATTTGTGTAGTTAAGTTCAACTGGCTTGTCTGAATGTTTATCGTTAAACTCTGTCAATTGAGTAGCTGTCGATGTTCCTTGAACAACCTGCGTTGAGTGTCCAGCAATATCATCATATTTCTTAATATTACTATCTTTTGGAACAGTCAAAACAGCTGGTGTGGTACCAATTGGATATGAGAAGAGATATTTTTGGTCACGTTCTTCTGAATAAGAGATATTGTTCCCAGCCATTTGGTATTTAGCTGAGTCAAGACCTGTGAAGACTGAAGACCATTCTGTTTTTTGGAATTTCACTTCATATTTGTCAGAGTCTTTGAAGACTGCTTTGGCCACTTCCACATCGTAACCAGTCAATTCACCATTTTCTTCATATGAGAATGGTGCTGTTGTCCCAACAGTGGCAAAGTTAATTGTTTCTTTAGCACCTGAAGATTTAGATGCTTCTTTTGATGATTTAGATGAACATGCAGCAAGCAAAGCTACTGAAGCAATAGCTACACCTGTAATTCCAAGAATTTTTTTAAGTTTCATAATACTCTCCTTTGAGATTGATTGTTTTTATTGTAACAGAATTCACTAGGCTTAACTAATACTTAAACATAATCAAGGTGATAAGAAAATACTATCACCTAAAAGTATTAATTGTTTGACAAAGAAAAAGTAGAAAACCAATAACGATTTTCTACTTATAGTTATTAATAATGTGACAAACGCTCAATCACTTGCTGGTTATTGAGCACTTCCTGGGCAGAAAAGAAATCAGCTTTGCCATCTTCAAAAAGAAGAACATCAGCCTTTTCATGATGAAGGTGCTTAAAGTGATGAGCAGACATGATAATGGTTTCCCAGCTGAATGAAGCTCATGTAGAAGTTCCCTAAAAAATTCTTCATATTCTTTAGAAAGATTATTGAAGGGTTCATCAAGAATATAGACATCTGGATTCGTTACCATGATACTGGCAAAGGCCACTTTCTTCTTTTCTCCACCAGACAGTTGATAGGGAACGCGATCCCGTAAATCTTCAATTTTCAGCAGGGATAGTGTGTCTTGGACCGCTGTGAGACCTCTTCTTCAGTCAGACCTAGCTGACGAGGTCCAAAAGCAATCTCATCATAGACAGTACTATTAAATAATTGACTATCCACATCCTGAAAGAGGATTCCGAGGCGGCTATAAAAATCTCGTTTTTGACGTTTGTCCTTCAGCCATTCTTTGAGGTCCTTCCCTAAGAAAAGAATGCGTCCAGATTCTTCCTGCTTAAAGCCGGTTAATAAACTGATAAGACTTGATTTCCCAGTCCCGTTTTCTCCCATCAACATCACATATTGTCCTTGTCTAATCTCCAAATCAAGACCAGTAAAGACCTTTTTTTTGTTCATAGGCACAGGCCACTTGATTCAATTGAAACATCTCATCCTCCTAACAGAATCTGTCCTAAAATCACTGCTACTAGACTTATCAAGGCCAGCCAGTCCTTCCATGTGAATGACTGTGATGACTTGACATATTCACCGACAAAGCAACGTGCTTCCATGGCTTGAGTCAGTTCCTCACCATAGCGTATGGCTTTAAGGTATAAAATTCCCCAGATATTACTTCCAATCCGGAAACGATGATTGCCACCAAAGCTTCGCGCTTCAATCCCTTTGAGCAAATCCATTAATTGTTTTCCAAAGACATCGATATATTTTATGGTGATATCTAACTGGAGCAGAACAAGATCAGGAAAATGCAACCCTTTTAATGCCGCTAACATCTCACTTATTGTACTTGTCTCTGAATAATAAGCAATGGCTACAGCAATCAAAGGAAGTCTAAAAAGAAAGAGCGATTGACCTCCGCTAAGTAAGAGATGCGGTAGATAAAGAACTAAAGGAAAAATCAACAACACTACAGTCTTTTTCAAGGTTCTTACTAAAACAGAATGTGGCAGAAAAGCCACTCCAGCTCCTAAAAACAAGGCTAGAATCCACAAAACTGTGAGATTTCGGCTAATTCCCACTGAAATAAGTAAGAAAAAGAGAAGTAAAACCTTAGCTGTTGGATGAAAGACTGATGCTACTTTTAAAGGATGCGTTTCAAACTTTTGAAGCAGAGCTTCCAGATGGTGACGATTCCGGATAAGAAGTTATTTCTACCGACTTTAGTGACTACCGGGCGCTCTTCCGACATCCATTCTGGCAGAATCATTTTTCAACCTTTCTACCGAAAATCAAGCGATAGAGGATGAAGAAAATCAAAACAGCAGAAGCAGCGCTCAGAATATAACCCAAGACTTCTGGAACACCTGCGATACTATAATCTGGGAAGAGGGCATTGAATGAGAAACCATTCAACATTCCTTTTGGCGCTTGGGCTTCCACATGATAATGAGCCAATTTTTCTACCAACTCTTTGACATCCCATTCCGCAAAAGCTGTTCCCGTCGCCAATAAACCAAGTGGTGTTAGGATAATCAAGGCTAGGATAAAGAGCAATAAAGGACGTAGTTTTTTAGTCGTTAGTTCCTGAGTATTATCAATATTCAAACGTTCAATGAATTCTTGAACACCAGCTGTGAAGAATCCTTCTACCAGACCGATGAGGAGGTGAGTCAAGCCATTACTGGAAGTGTCACTCTCAAAGGGTATGGGTTGTAAAGCGGATTACCACTACTATCTTTAAAGAGAATAGGCTGAATTCCTAGTAAAACTGCAACAGTCAGAGCTGCAGCTACAATCCCAATATAACCTCCAAAAAAGCTGGCAATTATCCTGTTCTTTGTCCACTTATTCAAGAGTTTATAAACAGCATAACCTACAAATGGCATAACAACGGCCATACAAAAGGCGTTTGCGCCAAAGGCCAAGATTCCACCATCACCAAAGAGTAAGGCCTGCATAGCTAGGGCCACACTAACTGCTAAACAGGAAGCCCAAGGTCCTAACAATATAGCAATTAGTACTGCCCCAACAGCATGGGCACTAGTTCCACCCGGAGCTGGAAGATTAAACATCATGATAAGAAAGGACAAGGAAGTCCCGATTCCCAACATAGGAATCGTTTTTTTTTATCAGTATCAACTTTAACCTTTACCTCCTTGACGGCCTTATACCAAATAGGCAACATAACTGCCCCCATTGCCGCACAAGTCGTAGGGCTTAGGTAGTTTTCAGGAATATGCATTTTTTATCTCCTCATATCATTTTTTCTCAAATTCAAAGGGGTTAATCCATGTATTTCTTGTCTAAAATAGTCTGCACAGGCATAAATGACGCGACGATTATCCTCAGCAGTTTTTCCTAAGATACGTAACACCAGACCTGGGATATCTAAGGATGAAATAGCAAAATCAGACTCTAAATTCAGATCTTCTAAGTGCTTCTGCAAAGCCTTAACAAAAGCCTCGTCAATATTTGGTGACACCATTACCAAACTATTATAATTACGCCAGCCTTCAAAATAACCAAGTTTAAACATATCTTGTTTCTGAGGCTCTAAGAGGGTCTGATCGCTATAAACAAGCTCATCATCTTGGTAGATTTGTGTCAAATTACGAAAATAATGGTATTGAAACGGCAAATCCTCATGAGACCAACCTGCCGTCACACCATCTGAATAAATCAAGTGGGCAGACTTATCCATATCAATACGACTTGTTTGGAAATAGCGTGATCTCAAATAGGGAATGACTTCATCAGCCATGTACTCCAAATAGCTATTTTCTTCAAGTGTGATGGACGTATGTTGTTGCGTCAACTGTCCTCTTTCACACTTGTAAACATAGGTAGGTGTTTGGGTTGTTACCAAGGCATGAGCATCTTTATTAACATCAATGGTCACTTGATACTGCTCACCCTCGACAAAGCCCCCACCCATATTAATTAGGAAATAGTAAGGAACACCATTGGCATCTGAATTATCCGCTGATACTCGAGAGTTACCTTCTTGGTATTTCTTGTGGGAAATTGTACGACCATTTCGGTTTGAAAATCCAAGATGGACAAAGCCATCGTATGCTTGTGTCATCTTACAAGTCCTCTAGTAGGAAATTCTTACGAATCCATTCTTCCACTTCCTTAACATTGTCATCATTATTCAAATTTGTGAAAATGAAAGAATCTTCGTTACGGAAATGAAGGGTATCTTCACGCATACGGTCTAGGTTGGCTCCAACATAAGGTGCAAGGTCAGTCTTATTGATCAAGAACAAATCACTCTTAATCATCCCTTGACCAGCCTTACGTGGGATTTTTTCACCCTGAGCAACGTCAATAATATAAATGGTGAAATCAACCAAATCAGGACTGAAGGTCGCAGCCAAGTTATCCCCACCACTTTCAAGGAAAATAACATCCAAATCATGGTTAAAGCGCTCTTGAAGAGTTTCAATCGCTTCAAAGTTCATAGAAGCATCTTCACGAATAGCAGTATGAGGACATCCACCAGTTTCTACACCAATGATACGGTCTTCATCTAAGCTTGAATTTTTAGCCAAGAAAAGAGCATCTTCTTTTGTATAGATATCGTTAGTAATAACTGCTAAATTTAAGTCGGACATACGTCGTGTAAGACGCTCAAGCAAAAGGGTTTTACCTGAACCAACAGGTCCACCAACTCCAATAATTACAGTACGTTTTGTCATTGTTTTTCCTCTCAACCTTGTTGATATTTTAGGACATGAATAGGCGGAATACCTGTGTTTCATGTTTCATCTGAGCTAATTCAAGACCAGGCGTATTGGCCCCAAGGTAGGACGCGTCCAATTCTTGAATTTCCTGTGTCATTTTTTCTAATTGCGAAAAGCTACGTAAAACAATCTCTTGTCCAGCAAACTGTCCAAGTGGAATGGCACGAACAGCATTTTGAACCATCGTCGAAATCACGCTATAGCCATAAAGTGCAATAGCTTCACTACATCCCAAGCCCTTGTTAAACACATAGAGCGCAAAGACAATAGCTGGATTGCCGAAGACCTCACCCTTACGTATTTTGGACTGATAGTCATCCAATACCGGAATAGCATGGAGCCTTTGAATGAGTCGAAGCATTTGTTTAGCAATCATTTTAGTCCCCTGTCTTGTTTCACGCGCTTGCGTCGAAACTGTCAAGACCTTATCATAATGCCAAACCTGCTCTAAGTTGTCTGTAGCCATAGCATCATAAACCAATTTGATTACAAGACCTTCACCATATTTAAACTGACTAGCTAAATAGGCTTCTTGCCACTCTTCGTAACCTTTATCATCTGTTACAGTATCCTCGCGCAGATAATTTTCCATCCCAAAAGAGTGGTTAAATGATCCAATTGGAAAGGTTGAATCGACAATTTGCACAATTTCAAGATAATCTTGCAAAGACACATTAGCAAAGGGATTAATGTTCATGGGCAGTTAAATTCACATGGCGTAGGGGCTTATCAAGGACCACTTCTTCAATCGTGTAGGCAATCTCTTTTTGAGTCAAGACTTGCTCTACAACTGGGTCAACCTCTAAATAAATCTTGGCATCTTTCACCTCAATCGGTTTATGAGTATTCCCAAGAATATGAGCTGTGATTCCCATTTCATCCATATCTTTAGGTGAGATGACAATCAAATCCTGTGACTCAACACCAATAGCTAGGACATGGTGATCATCGATAAAAAAGGCAGAGCATTTTGCAATTTTTGTCCCTTATCAAGACGAATACCAAATTCATTCCCGTGATCACTCTTCACACGAATAATTTTTTTGTTAAGGTCATCACTCGAAAGAATGACTGTTTCAATATGGTATTTGTCCACATCGATATCTTTAACAAGAGCGTCTACTTTTGTAAAAATCATACTTTTTCCTTTTCTATTACATTTTAAAAATCTAGCATCAACTCATATAGCAACTTAATAAGCACTAAAAACGTTATGGCTATAAAATACAAAAGAGGTTGGAGGAAAAATTCCAGCCTCATTTATATAGCGTCTTCCTTAGAACAAGAAATAACGTTGAGACAATGATGTCGTATGGATTGGTTCACAAGTAACCAACTCATCATCAATAAAGACATCAAAGGTCTGTGGATCGATACGGATTGTTTTGGAGCGTAGTCATTAAGCTTCATATCACGCTTAGTCAAGTTACGCGTATTCTTAACAGGAAGAACAATCTTATTCAAACCAATTTCTTCTTTGATACCGTGATCATAAGCGTATTGAGAGACAAATGTAAGATTTGTTTCATGAACCGCTTGACCGTAAGCACCATATAATTTACGCATGATACGTGGTTGAGGTGTTGGAAGACTTGAACCAGCGTCACCCATAACACCATAAGTTAACATACCACCCTTAAGCACCAACTTAGGTTTTGCACCAAATTGTGCTGGTTCCCAGATAACCAAATCTGCAAATTTACCAACTTCTACAGATCCGATATAGTCTGCAATACCGTTAGTGATAGCAGGGTTAATTGTATATTTAGCCACGTAACGTTTGATACGGTTATTATCGTTAAACTCTGAATCCCCTTCAAGTGGACCACGCTGAGCCTTCATCTTATCAGCCAGTTGCCAACAACGCATGGCCACTTCACCGACACGTCCCATTGCCATGGCATCTGAAGTCATGATACTAAGGGCACCCATATCGTGAAGAACGTCTTCTGCAGCTACAGTTTGTTTACGTACACGTGATTCAGCAAAAGAGACGTCTTCTGGAATTTTTGGATCCAAGTGGTGGCAAACCATAACCATATCTAACAACTCACCAATAGCATTTGTAGTGTATGGGTTAGTTGGGTTAGTTGATGATGGCAAAATATTTTCCTTACCAGCAAAGACCATGATATCTGGAGCATGTCCACCACCTGAACCTTCGGTGTGGAAGGTATGAACAGTACGACCTTGGAAGGATTCCAAAGTATTTTCCATAAATCCACCCTCATTCAAAGAGTCAGTGTGAACCGCAAAGGAAACATCGTATTTATCCGCAACTTTAAGGGAATTATCAATACCTGCGTAAGTCGCACCCCAGTCCTCGTGTGTTTTAATTCCTGCTGCACCGGCCTTAATTTGCCTCTTCAACCACTTCAGTCTCAGAACCAACACCTTTGGCAAGGAAACCAAAGTTAGCAGGCATATCATCAACAGCTTGCAACATACGAGTAATATGGAATTTACCTGGTGTACAAGTTGTCGCATTACTTCCATCAGCAGGACCAGTACCACCACCAAAGAGGGTAGTAATCCCGTTATCCAAACCAAATTCAGGAAGGTCGGCAGAAATATAGTGCACGTGAAGGTCAATACCACCAGCAGTCACAATCAAACCTTCAGCAGCAATGGCTTCTGTACTAGCACCCACAACAAAGTCCACATTGTCCATTGTATCTGGGTTACCACCGCGACCGATAGCAACAATCTTACCATCACGAATACCGATATCTGCTTTAATAATACCTGTATAGTCAATGATGGTTGCACCTGTAATAATGGTGTCAACAACTGATGGATTGTCACGTGTTTCCGTAGCACTAACACCCATACCATCACGCAAAACTTTACCGCCACCAAACTTAGATTCCTGTCCATAAACAGTAAAGTCTTTTTCAATGGCTGCAAAAAGATTGGTATCTCCAAGACGTACGCTATCACCTACAGTTGGTCCGTAGTGTTGAGCATACTCTTCACGATCCATTTTAAAACTCATCGATTTGTCCTCTTTCTAGTCTAAGAAACCATTGACCTTGTTATTGAAACCAAAAATACGACGTTTCCCTCCAAAGTCAATAAGTTGTACTGTTTTCGTTTCACCTGGCTCAAAACGAATGGCTGTACCTGCTGGAATATCTAGACGTTTGCCTCGCGCCTTTTCACGATCAAATTGAAGACCAGCTTCGTTTGCTTCATAAAAATGGTAGTGAGAGCCCACTTGGGCAGCCCGGTCACCCACATTTTTCACTTCAAGACTAATGGCTTCGTAACCACCGTTATAATCAATTGGCTCACTCGCCACATGGTATTCACCTGGAATCATTACATTTCTCCTTACTGAATAGGATCATGAACAGTAACCAGTTTTGTACTGTCCGTAAAAGTAGCTTCAACTTGAATCATTGGAATCATTTCCGCAATACCTTCCATAACATCTTCACGTGTTAAAAGATTGCGAGCTTCATCCATCAATTGGGCAACAGTTTTACCTTCTCTTGCACCTTCAAGCACATAGTCTGTAATCAAAGCAACCGCTTCTGGATGATTCAATTTGATTCCTTTATCTTTACGTCGTTGAGCAATCATAGCCGCAAGGCTAATCATCATTTTTCCTGCTCACGCATTGTCAATTGCATCGTTTTTCCTCCTTAAATCAATGCTTACCACTTGCCCCAAAGCATCAAAAGCCCTGGAATCCAAGCTGTTACAATTCCTTCAAAAATAGCTAGGTAAGGGACAAATTTTCCTAGGTTCTTCTTAAGGTTAATTTCAATAAAGCAGTTAGCCATAGAATACCCCACAAGAACCAAATAATACCATACCAAGCATTACCACCATATCCAGATGTTAAGCAAAGAATCCCTGCTGGTAGCGTATTAATTGCCACAAATAAACTAAACCACCCATACAAACGTTGATCAAAATCGAAAATCGTATTGATAGCCGAGTAAAGATAGGTGAATGCAAATAAAAGACCAGTGGCGCTACCATAAAACCATTCAGCGCCTTGCCCTGTACAAGCTCCGTAAGCAATGACAATAATGTTGAGAATCAAACCCAAACCACCCGTAAAGATATTCATGACAACATTTGATTTATCAGGAATACCCTCTAAACGATGGAGTCCATTACTCATCAAAACCATACCAACATAGAGTAGGATGACACCTAACATAAGAACCTCCTAAGTTTTTTTATGTTAATATCATACTACTTTAACAACACATGTCAACGAATTTTCAGAAATTTTGCAACATTTACATGTTAGTCAAGCTAACATGCGGTGTCAAAAAATGACATTACATTTTGTAATTCTCAATAGGAGTCCTTTGCTTAATCCCAGATAAATAAACAGTTAATCTATAAAAAAACTGTCTTTAGCATTTGACTGTTTCTGACAATATAGCCAGTACAATCTATCATTCAATGTGAGCATAATATTTTTTCTCGCCTATTTTTCCTTTGCCTTTCCAGCAACCCTTGTCTTAATCAGTACGATTGAGCTGGCTGTCGCCTATTAGGTGGAAAAGCAAAGGGAATACGACTTGAATCGGGAATATTTATGGTCACTAGTCTACTCCAAGGCAAGCAAATTAGTCTCTGGGGCCTGCACGACGACTGGGGAGCGCTCAGATTCTTTGCCTTCATGCGAGTATCCCCCTTTACTTTATGGCACGCACTGGACAAAGTAGTCAAGAGCGTTTGGGAATTACGGTTTGGCTAGACCGTCATATACACCAGCTACATCTTCCCACTGAAATATTTCTTAATCGGAGCCTGGACACTCTTTGGCGTTTATATGGCACTCTATGGTGTGACGCCACGTCGCTTACTGTCAGGTTGGTTTGTCACAGTACTCTTTATTTGGTGTGTCCTAACACTAATTCGACTCTATAAACCTATTCAGGCAACTCGTCTCGCTGTATTTTATGCAACTATCAGCTTCACCCTCGTTAGCCTCTTAAGTAGCTTTATTTTGTAAGAAAAAAAGAGTAGAACTAGACTAACTAGTTTCACCCTTTTTATATTGGAGTTATTTTGAATCTCTTGTAGGAAAGGCATACATCACCCAAAGTACTACTAGTAGTGGTGTCGCTTTTAATACAATCCAAGCAACATTGAAATTGGCATCACGTAGACGACGAATCTGAATTGAAATTGTGGGAAGCGCCGTTGCTGTTATAAATAGAATAAAAGCTGTCAATGTAAAGCCAGCAGCTTTTGTTTGCCCAAGCAGGTTCATCAGTAGGAAAATCAAAGTACCAATAACTCCATTAATCAAGACAACCCACCAATAGTCTGATCGTTTTGTACGACCATAAAAATCGAGATAGCCTAACCAAAAATTTTTATATGCCTCTAACATGTTTACAC
>ENA-OQHA01000469-OQHA01000469.1-human-gut-metagenome-genome-assembly--contig:-NODE-469-length-20194-cov-1.303982_pt1 | contig 20194 bp, 30 predicted proteins | sample MGYA00242558_ERZ504707 | MGnify/ENA primary metagenome ERZ504707 (study PRJEB26092, sample SAMD00036197) | human gut metagenome | host: Homo sapiens | study: EMG produced TPA metagenomics assembly of...
TTAAAAGACAAAGCATTTATTGAAATAAAAAAACTATTATTGTCAATTTTGCCGTGTTTTTGAACAAAATTAAAATTTAATGTGTATTTTTGTTGAAATTAACTTGCCTTATGCTAATTCGGCGTTTACATTTTGTCGTGAATATGGCATTGAGAGTGGTTATTTGTACTGAATATCTAATATTATGAAATAAAACGGATATGTTGCGCAAGATTTTCGATTTCTATTACAGCGGTTTCACCTCGATGGACATAGGAAAGAAGCTTTGGCTTGTCATTATCATAAAGCTTGTGATAATATTTTTTGTCGTGAAGCTGTTTTTCATGCCTGACGTGCTAAGCCAGAAGGTGCGGGCGGCAGTAAGGCCGACTATATAAGCAGCCGTATGACCGGTGCAGATTGACAGAGCAAGATTAGTAACTATTAAAAAATAAAGTGTATGACAGATTTTTTATTGAGCATTAGTGCAGGGACCGTCGACTGGTCGAGAGCTCAGTTTGCACTTACAGCCATATACCATTGGCTCTTTGTGCCGCTGACGCTCGGACTTGCGCTTATTATGGGAGTGATGGAAACCTGCTATTATCGCACAAAGAGCGTCTTCTGGAAAGACACTGTGCGCTTCTGGCAGAAGCTGTTCGGTATAAACTTCGCCATGGGTGTGGCAACCGGACTTATCCTTGAGTTTGAGTTCGGCACAAACTGGAGTAACTATTCGTGGCTCGTAGGCGATGTGTTCGGTGCGCCGCTGGCCATCGAGGGCATTGTGGCTTTCTTTATGGAGGCTACGTTTGTCGGCGTAATGTTCTTCGGCTGGGGCAAGGTGTCAGACGGATTTCATCTTGCGTCGACATGGCTGACGGGACTTGGCGCTACGATATCAGCGTGGTGGATTCTTGTAGCTAACGCATGGATGCAGTATCCCGTAGGGCAGGTGTTCAATCCTGACACGATGCGCAACGAGATGACGTCTTTTGCAGATGTGGCTCTGTCGCCTTTTGCCATAGACAAGTTTTTCCACACAGTTCTTTCAGCCTGGATTGTCGGTGCTGTGTTTGCCGTGGCGGTCAGCTGTTATTATCTTATCAGGGCCAACAGCAGCAAGATGCCCGAGGCTACTGCAGTCAAGACAAGAAAGTTTGCTGTCAGCAGTATAAAGATCGCCTCAATAGTAGGACTTGTTGCAACGTTGCTTACAGCTTATACAGGAGACAATTCTGCATATATGGTGGCAAAGACACAACCCATGAAGCTTGCTGCAATGGAAGCTCTGTATGACGGTGAAGAAGGTGCGCCGCTTACGGCTGTGGCCCTAATAAATCCGTTCAGACAGCCCGACTATGCCGCTTCTGAAGAGTTGCCTCTGCAGGTGGCAATACCCAAGATGCTCTCTGTGCTGGCAACGAGAGACCTGAACGGCTTTGTGCCTGGCATAAACGACATCATTAAGGGCGGATACACGCAGCATGACGGTACGACTGCATTGTCGTTTGCGGAAAAGTCGGAGCGCGGAAAGGTCGCCATCGACGCAATCGGCAAATACCGCGAAGCCAAGAAAAACGGCAATGCTGCCGAGGCAGATAAGTATGGTGCACTGATTAAGGACAATGTTAAATACATCGGTTACGGATATATGGACAATCCCGACCAGATAGTGCCTTACATACCTGTGTGCTTCTGGTCGTTCCGTATTTATGGTAGGCTTGGCATGTTGCTCATCCTAGCCTTTGCCGTAACGCTGTTTGTTGTCTACCGTAAGGACATTCTGCGTCTCAAATGGCTGCATATTGCATGGCTTGTTCTTCTGCCGTTGGCCTATGTGGCAAGCGAGTCGGGATGGGTGCTGGCCGAACTCGGACGTCAGCCTTGGGCAATACAGGACATGCTGCCCACATGGATAGGCGTGTCTGACATCAGCTCAGGGTCGGTTATCTTCACGTTCTTTATGTTCCTCGTGCTGTTCACGCTTCTGCTTGTGGTTGAAATCAACATTATGTGCAAGGCCATAAAGCAAGGTCCGGAGTTTTCTGATGTTGCTGCCAGACCATAACTGTGTCAATAATAAACATGAACGATAAAAACAAAGAAAATTATGACATATCTTTTTTTGCAACAATATTGGTGGTTCCTGGTGTCGCTGCTTGGAGCGCTGCTCGTTTTCATGATGTTTGTTCAGGGAACAAACTCAATTATCTTTCTCTCGGGCGCAACGATGTTGAGCGCGGAATGCTGGTTAATTCTACCGGCCGCAAGTGGGAACTGACTTCACCACGCTTGTAACGTTCGGCGGAGCCTTCTTTGCCTCGTTCCCGTTGTTCTACAGTACGAGTTTCGGCGGTGCCTACTGGCTGTGGATTATCATCTGTTCACTTTCGTGCTGCAGGCTGTCAGCTATGAGTTTCAGAAGAAGCTCGGCAATCTGCTCGGTGTTAAAACCTTCCAGACTTTCCTCGTAATCAACGGTTGGCTTGCCCCGTTCCTTATCGGAGCTGCCGTTGCCACATTCTTCACCGGCTCTAACTTCATTGTAGAGAAGGCCAACTTCACTAACGGACTTTCGCCTGTGATAAGCAGATGGCTAACGCCAGCAATGGTCTCGATGCCCTTCTTAACGTGTGGAATCTCGTCCTCGGACTTGCCGTTATGTTCCTTGCAAGGGTTACGGGACTGCTTTATACAGTGAATAATGTTACCGACATATATATGCGCCAGCGTTCAAGAAAACTGATGCGCGTAAGTCTGGTGCTGTTCCTCATAACGTTCCTGGCTTTCCTTATTTATGTTCTTGTGAAGGACGGATATGCTTACGATCCCGCAACAGGCAACATCTTTGTTGAAGAGGGCAAGTATCTTTCTAACTTCCTTACCTTGTGGCCACTCGCCTTAATGCTTTTAGTAGGCGTGGTGCTGTTCCTTTACGGCACGGTGCGCACGGCTTTTCGACTCATGTTTCAATTCCGGAATATGGTTTGCCGGCATTGGTGAGGTGCTTGTAGTGTTGAGCCTGCTGCTTTGTGCAGGACTTAACAACACGGCATATTATCCTTCTGCTGTTGATCTGCAGAGCAGTCTGACCATACAAAACAGCTGCAGCAGCGAGTTCACTCTTGGTGTTATGTCGGTTGTCTCTATTCTCATTCCGTTCGTGCTTGCTTATATAGTATATGTATGGCGCGTAATCGACCGCCACAAGATTAGTCGCGAAACAGTGGAGGAGGGCGAATAATCGTCGCCGTTCAGTAATATAGATGCGGAATGGTGGTTTGTTAAAATCATGTTCCGTATCACATCAACAATAAAGGCCATATCCCGAATGTCACAGTGGGGTATGGCTTTATTCTTTTATATGTGATGCCCGCAGGCGTATGTTTATTCTTTATGCGTTATCTTAATATTATTCCGCTGAATATTCTTCCGACTCTGTGCCGAGTTTCCGTGCAGAGAAATAGTCGTCGCTGTTGTTATACGTGCATATTCCCGACATTGTTATGTTACTGTCCTTCAGTCCCATTACTGCCAGCTGTCGACGGTTACATTCGGGCAGGTCGATGTGCCATTTGTCTTCCTTGCGACTTATTTCAGCCATATCGAATCCGGCAGACTCAAACTCAGCGTAAACCTCATCGCCAACCTCAAAGGCATCAAGCGAAATGCCCGGACCTATCACGGCGGCAAGGTCTTCGGGCTTAGAGCCGAACGACACCTTCATCGTTGCTACTGCCTTGCATGCTATGCGCTGTACTGTGCCTCGCCATCCGGCATGCACTGCCGCAGCGGCATGGTGAGCATAGTCGTATATTAATATAGGTATACAGTCGGCAGTCGAAACGCCGATGCACACCTCCTTGACGTCAGTAATCAGCGCGTCGACACCTTCGAGAATCATGTCTTTCACCGTTTGAGGCAGCGACAGAAGTCGGCTCCTATCTGCATCACCTCTATGCCGTGAGTCTGGTGCGGCATTATTATATGGTTCTTGTCAACGCCAAGCTCTGCGCACAGCAGGTCGAGATTCTTGCCGATATTCTCCTCATTGTCGCCGCAATATCTGTTGATGTTCATTTCGGCGTAGTTGCCCCTACTGTGTCCGCCGTGGCGTGTTGTGCTGAATGCCGTCGTGTCGGGCGATATGTCATAATATGTAATCCTGTGGCTTTGTCATAGCTGATGCGTTTTTATTGATATAAAAGAGCCGCATGCTTGCCGTTGCGGCGTGTCATGCGGCCCTTGTGTAATGTCTCTTATTTATCGTCGTCAACGTCAAAATATTCAACGTCGTCAAGATCCTCGTAGTCGTCAACGTCCTCAATTTCGTCGTCGTCGATGTATTCAATTTCGTCCTCGCCCTCGCTGAGCAGTTCCTGCGGCAGCGTGTTGAGGTCTTTGTCGCGGTGAACCAGCGTGTCTTCTGCCGTTATTTCCTGCAGCTTGTTGCTCTCGCTGTTAAGTTCTTTCCACAGCACGTCCTTCAGTTCGTTGATGCCCTGGCCTGTTATGGCAGATATGAACACCACCGGGATGTCGTCGGGTGTGGTCTCGCGCAGCATCTCTATAAGCTCGTCGTCGAGCAGGTCGCATTTTGTCACGGCCAGCACTCTGTGCTTGTCGAGCATCTCAGGGTTGAAGTTGCGCAGCTCGTTGAGCAGTATATCATATTCCTTCTTTATGTCGTCAGTGTCGCCGGGCACCATAAACAGCAGCAGCGAGTTGCGTTCTATGTGGCGAAGGAATCTCAGACCGAGTCCCTTGCCCTCGCTTGCACCCTCGATAATACCCGGTATGTCGGCCATGACGAACGACTGTTTGTCGTGATAGCTCACAATGCCGAGCGATGGCTCAAGCGTAGTGAACGGATAGTTGGCAATCTTGGGGCGCGCACTCGACAACGACGACAGCAGAGTACTCTTGCCCGCGTTTGGGAATCCTACAAGTCCCACGTCGGCAAGCAGTTTAAGCTCTAATATTATCGTCATTTCCTCCATAGGCTCGCCCGGCTGAGCGTAGCGCGGAGCCTGGTTAGTGGCGCTGCGGAACTGGAAGTTGCCAAGTCCGCCGCGGCCGCCTTTCAGCAGCAGCACCGTCTGTCCGTCGTATGTAACGTCGCACACATACTTTCCTGTTTCGGCGTTATACACCACCGTTCCGCACGGCACGTCGATATATTGGTCCTTGCCGTCGGTGCCGTGACATTTGTCACGTCCGCCGTTGCCTCCGTGTTCGGCAAACACGTGTCGCTGATATTTCAGATGGAGCAGCGTCCAGTAGTTGTGGTTGCCTCGCAGGTAAATGCTTCCGCCTTTACCGCCGTCGCCTCCGTCGGGACCTCCGTTGGGGTTGTATTTCACGTGGCGAAGATGCATGGAGCCTCTTCCGCCTTTCCTGAGCGGCAGTAAATCTTCACATAATCTACAAAATTGGATTCCGGCATGTTGTTATTGTCTTTGTTAATATTTTGCTGCAAAATACGAAATTATTGCAAAACGTGCAATATATAAGCGGTGCAGATGATAAAATTAAGTATTACGTCGCCATTATCTGTTGTTTGCACAGCCTTCTTGCTGAATGAATATTGCGTTTTGACTTTCTGATAAGTTATCGTAGCTTTTCCCTTCCATCGTGATTTTCGTTGACGCTCCAGAACGTGTCTTTTTTGAAATTAAAAATATTTGTGCGTAAATACTTCCAAAATCGTGTGCAAATATAAAGTCTTGTCATTCAGCATAATATCAGCTTAAATAATAAAGTGTGCAATTATTTTCGCCATAAACGCCCACAAAATCCAGGATTTTGCCTTAAAAACAGCCTTTTCGTGATTCAAAACGGCCCATTTTCGCCTCAAAACCGATAGGTTTATCATCAGAAAGTGCCCCACTTTCACGTCTTTGTAAACATCCTTTACCATTTTATGCGCTTGCGTCCGTCTTGCGTTTCTATTTTGACAGGAAATCCAAACATTTCAGAAATATCATATTGTAAGGCTGTTTGAAAGATTTACTTGCTAAAATTGATTTTGAAATCTGATTTTGCCTTAATTGATATAATGTGAGATTTTATATCCGGTGTAAAAAATTTCATTGATAAATTATAGGGCAAGTCGTTTATTGAATAAAAAATAGGCTTTACCAAACTTTAAAGGTATGGTAAAGCCTATTATATTGGAAATAGATTTTTGTTATAAGTGTGCTGATTCGTAGGGGATATACTTAAAATACTCTTCAAATTGATCAATACGATTTATATAATAAATTTCACCACAGCCGTTTATCTTAATTTGGTCTGGTGTAAACGAAATAAATGACCAGTAAATTCCTCCATCAGGATTAAATACGCAAGCGTTAGGATTAAATTTACTGTCATCAATCTTCAGATCGTTTGCGGCAATGTTATAATTATCAGGTGCCATATATGATGTCATTTCTCCGGTGTTATTGTTGCGCATCATACGAATGTTCTGAAAAAACAATGTGCCGTTATTGTTATTAGCTGTTGCTGCAGCCCGAATATATGTCATATTGCTGTTAATCAAATAGACAAACATGTGGCGGTTGGTATTAATCTCACACATAAAGACATCGCCATCTTTTCCAAACTTGGCGCCAAGTCTCCATTCCTGTAAACACTTACCGATGTCCAATTTACTTTTTGCAGTGGATTTTTCATAAGGCTTGCAAGTAATTTATATCTTCCACCTTAGACATGACTTTATCTCCAATACGAAGTGTCTTGACGGCCACTCCATTGACTGTCTTAACCTCATCTGTGAGTATAAGAGGTTTAGTTGTTTCAACCACAAATGCCGAATCTTTGTAAGTGGTACAGCTATATATGTCTTGTGTAGGGATATTGAGAAATGCTCTCAGACCTGTTGGAGTTTTCTCAAAGAACATACAAATGCTGTCTGTTATAACCGCTTCTGCATCATTTGAAGCCCAGACTCCACGATATTTTGAAAAATTACTTGCATAAGATGTACTGTGAATTACGATAGCAAGTAAAAAAGCAAAAAGTAATTTTTTCATAATCTGTGAATATTAAGATGAAATAATTTATTTCAAAAGTTTACGGTCGGTATCGCTACTTTCTAATATATTCATTTGACGGATTGCTATTGTCATTCTTGTCCCCACGCCTTTGCCGGCTTATTCTTCCACCTTATTATCCTTTGCAGCTATGTTTCTTGGATGATGGTTCAGAATTTCCTCGCGCAGTGTGTGCGTGTCGATGTGCGTGTATATCTCGGTTGTACCTATGCTTTCGTGCCCCAGCATGCTCTGTATGGCGCGCAGGTCAGCTCCGCCTTCAAGCAGGGCGGTGGCAAAGCTGTGGCGCAGCGTGTGCGGACTTATGGTCTTCTGTATGCCGGCCTCGGCACCCAGCCGCTTTATCATTATCAGTATCATGGTGCGCGTCAGGTGAGCTCCGCGGCGGTTCAGGAACACGTAGTCTTCCTCTCCCGGCTTTATGTTCATGTGGCTGCGGTCTATAAACCAGTATTTCAGCTGCTTTATGGCATTTTCAGATATAGCACGAGCCGCTCCTTGCTGCCTTTACCCGTTATTCTTACGAACTGTTCGTCGAGATAAAGCGCAGACATCTTCAGGTTTACAAGTTCGCTGACGCGCAGTCCGCAGCTGAACAGCACCTCTATTATGGCCTTGTTGCGCTGTCCTTCCCATTTGCTCAGGTCTATGGCCTGCTCCAGTCTGTCCACCTCTTCCGTGGTGAGCACCTCGGGCAGATGGTCGCCGAGTTTTGGCGATTCGAGCAGTTCTGTAGGGTCGTCCTTGATGTATCCGTCAAGATACAGATATTTGTAGAATGCTCTCACGCCGCTTAGAATCCTGCATTGTGAGCGAGGTGATATCCCAATGTCGTGCAGTGAGGCGGCAAAGCATTGTATGTCGCTTAGTTTTGCCGCTTCCGGACTGATGCCGTTGTCCTTCAGGAATTTTAATAGCTTGTTGATGTCAAGAATGTATGCTTCGAGCGTATTGCCTGAATAATTACGCTGAAGTTTCATGTAGCGGATATATTTGTGTATAATGTTGTCTTGTTCTTTCTGAATCATCTTTGCTTTATTCTGTATTTTCCCGGCTTTAGTGTCATGGCCATGTCTGCACGGCAGGATTTATTCTACAATCGGTTCTTAGACAGCATATAGTTTTATCTGTCTTGCTTATTTGTGCTTTCAGCCGTCTTTTGTTTTCTGTTGTCGCCTTTTCGTCCGTCTTTCTGGCCATAGTCTGCCATGCTTGCGAAAGTCAGACGGAAATCAGCTCAATATAAGGCTGAAATACAGGCAGAACTCTAACGCCCGGTTTTAGCTTAAAAAATCCGGGGACCGACATGCCCCGGATTTTTATTTCTCAGCCAAGTTGAGCGTGTGGTGTCGCCTTGGCAGTATTTTCTTGAGTGTTATTTAATCACTCCGAGTTCCTTGCCCACCTTTATGAAGGCGTTGACAGCCTTGTCGAGATGCTCTTTCTCATGTCCTGCCGACAGCTGTACGCGTATGCGGGCCTGGCCTTTAGGCACTACGGGATAGTAGAATCCTGTTACATATATGCCTTCGTCCTGCATGCGGGCTGCAAAGTCCTGCGACAGTTTTGCGTCATACAGCATAACTGCGCATATTGCGCTCTGCGTAGGCTTGATGTCGAATCCGGCAGCGGTCATCTTGTCGCGGAAATATTCAACGTTCTCCATCAGTTTGGCGTGCAGGGCGTTGCTTTCCTTCAGCATCTTGAACATTTCGATGCTGGCTCCTACGATGGCTGGTGCCAGAGAGTTAGAGAACAGATATGGTCTTGAGCGCTGGCGCAGCATGTCGATAATTTCCTTTCGGCCTGTGGTGAATCCTCCCATTGCGCCGCCAAACGACTTACCTAATGTTCCGGTGAATATGTCTATGCGTCCGTAAGCGTTGAACTTTTCAGCAACGCCGTGACCTGTCGGGCCAACAACGCCGGCAGAGTGCGACTCGTCTACCATTACCAGTGCGTCGTATTTCTCGGCAAGTTCGCATATCTTGTCCATCGGGGCAACGTTTCCGTCCATAGAGAACACGCCGTCTGTTGCTATTATGCGGTGGCGCTGTGCCTGTGCTTCCTGCAGGCATCTTTCAAGGTCGGCCATGTCGGCGTTGGCGTAGCGGTATCTCTTAGCCTTGCAGAGACGGACGCCGTCTATTATTGATGCATGGTTGAGCGCGTCAGATATGATGGCGTCCTCTTCGGTGAACAAAGGCTCGAACAGACCTCCGTTGGCATCGAAGCATGCAGCATACAGGATGGTGTCTTCGGTCTTGAAATAATCGGAAATTGCGGCTTCAAGCTCTTTGTGCATGTCTTGTGTTCCGCAAATGAATCTTACTGACGACATTCCGTAGCCTCTTTCCTTCATGCTTTCTCCGCAGCCTCGGCAAGGCGTGTGTTGTCAGAAAGTCCAAGATAGTTGTTGGCGCAAAAGTTGAGCACTTCCTGTCCGTCGCCAACTTTTATTCCGGCTCTCTGCGGAGTTGTTATTATACGCTCGTTCTTGTATAAGCCGGCGGCCTTTATGCCGTCCAGTTCCTTCGTGAGGAACTCTTTCATTTTTCCGTACATAATTCTTAGATTAAGTTTAACATCAATGTTTTCATTTTACAAAGTTCTTGTTTTTTTTTGAAAATAGAGTAAATAATCCGATAAATTTTGTTATAATATAATCTTTTCTTCATATCTTTGCATTATATGTATGCGCCGTTTCGTGTACGGCTGCTGCTTATTGCTGCCTCGGCATGCCGTCCATGTCTGTTATCTTGGTGTGGCGGCGGTTCGGCAGGTTAACCTTAATTTGATGTTGTGCATGGCCATTTCCGGTGTGGCGTTGCCTTTAGGCAGCCGTTGTTGTGGCTGCCGGTGCGTGGTTGCCGTTGTTGTGGCGTGTCCATTGAAGATATTGTGCATGTATCAAGATTAATTGTAAATCTAATATTTATAGTATGAAAAATGTTTTAGTTATTGGCTCTACCGGCCAGATTGGGTCGGAGTTGACAATGAAGTTACGTGGACTTTACAATGGAAATATCGTTGCCGGTTATATTCCCGGAGCAGAGCCTAAGGGCGAACTTTTGGAGTCGGGACCGTCGGCGGTCGTTGATGTTACTAAGCCTGAACAGATAGGCGAGGTGGTGTCTAAATACAAGATTGATACAATATACAATCTTGCTGCCATCCTTTCTGCCGTTGCTGAGGTGAAGCCCCAGCTTGCCTGGACGATAGGCATGGGCGGACTTTTCAACGTGCTCGAGGTGGCGCGCGAGAAACAATGCGCCGTGTTCACTCCCAGTTCGATTGGCTCGTTTGGCGACAACACGCCCAAGGACAAGACTCCGCAGGACACCGTGCGCGACCCAAAGACCATGTACGGCGTTACGAAGGTTTCGGGCGAGCTGCTCAGCAATTATTATAATGTGCGCTTCGGCGTTGACACACGCTCTGTGCGCTTCCCCGGACTTATATCTTACGTTACACCTCCCGGAGGCGGCACAACCGACTATGCAGTTGACATCTATTACTCGGCCGTAAAGGGTGAGGAGTTTGAGTGTCCGATAGCTGCCGGCACATATATGGATATGATGTATATGCCCGACGGACTGCGTGCCGCAATAGAGATTATGGAGGCCGACCCGTCAAAACTGAAGCACCGCAATTCGTTCAACATTGCGTCTATGAGCTTTGAGCCGGAGATTATCTACAACAAGATAAAAGAATATATACCTGACTTCAAGATGGTGTATAAGGTAGACCCGCTGCGCCAGGCTATTGCCGAGTCTTGGCCTAATTCTCTTGATGACACATGTGCGCGTGAGGAGTGGGGATGGAAACCCGAGTATGACCTTGACGCCATGACACGCGACATGATCGAGAAACTGAGACAGCGTTTCGGCAAATAATTGCAGACATATATTATAATAGATAAGGCGCGGCAGGCATTTTGCAAGATGCTTGCCGCGCCGTTTTTTTATTTATGATTCTTGCGTTTACCTTATTTTTATTAATTTTGCATCACAATAAACGATATTGCTTATGGCAACACGCATGTTGCCGCTTAAAGTATAAATCCGCGATATATTATGAACATAATGATTATCAACGGCCCCAACCTGAACCTGCTGGGGCGTAGAGAGCCCGAGATTTACGGCAGCAACTCTTTTGAGGCTTATCTTGACGAACTGAGAAAAAAGATGCCTGATGTAAACATCGACTATTATCAGAGCAACATAGAAGGCGAACTTATCAACAAGATGCAGGAAGTGGGATTCACCTACGACGGCATAGTGCTCAACGCAGGAGCCTACACCCACACGAGCATTGCCCTGCAGGACTGCATACGTTCGCTGAAAGCTCCCGTTGTTGAGGTTCACATCTCTAACGTACACAAGCGAGAGGAGTTTCGCCATAAGTCAATGATTTCGTGCGCCTGCCTTGGCGTCATCTGCGGCTTCGGTCTCGACTCCTACAGACTTGCGATAGAAGGAATAATATTTAATTCATAATTCACAATTCATAATTCATAATTGGGAGGAAAGGGGGAGAAAATTAAGAATTAAAAATTAAAAGATTAAGTAAGCACCCCAATTATGAATTGTGAATTATGAATTAGAAAAGTGAATTGTGAATTATGAATTCTGAATTAGAAACTACGTTTCTGTCCCACATAGACGCTGAGGGCGACTATCTTTACAGACTGTGGCGTGCTACTAACGTTCACTTGCTGCGCGGACGCATGGCGAGCGGACACCTGCAGGGCAGACTGCTGAAGATGCTGGTGAGGATGATACGGCCGAAGAATATCCTCGAGGTGGGAACGTTCAGCGGATACAGCGCTATATGCATGGCCGAAGGACTGGAAGAAGGCGGAATGGTGTATACATACGAGATAAACGACGAGCAGGAAGACTTCACGCGTCCTTGGATTGAAAACTCGCCCGTGGCCGACAAGATACGCTTTATCATTGGCGACGCCATAAAGGAGGCAACCAAACTGGCATAGAGTTCGACATGGCTTTCATCGACGGCGACAAGCGCACATATATCGAGTCTTACGAAATGGCGTTGTCCGTACTCCGTCCCGGCGGATTCATCCTTGCCGACAACACGCTGTGGGACGGCCATGTGCTCGAAGTGCCCAAGAGCAGCGACCGTCAGACTGCCGGCATCGAAAACTTCAACGACTTCGTGATGAACGACAGCCGCGTAGAGAAGGTCCTCTTGCCGTTGCGCGACGGACTGACGCTGATACGCAAGAATCCGTGACGGCGCTGTCGGGGCGTTAGCCATATCCGCAATGTTTTGCCTATATTGTCTTCTTCCGTTAGCCGTCGTGTCCTTTTAGCCGGTATCCGTCAGTTCTCGGTTGGGCTATCTGCACCGTGTTAGTGATATGACATCATCCGAAAACTTTTTACATTATTATGTATAGAGTTTTCTGTGAAATAGAAATCAAATATATAACAGATGTTAAACCGTTGGCCTGTAATGCTGTTTGCATTAACATCTGTTATCTTTATCGCCTGTATTTTCTCTTAAAAGAGCCGTTTTTCACGGCTAAATTGCTGCGTTTAACCATAAAAGTGAGCCACTTTGACATCGTAAACGGCCCACTTTTGTGTGGTAAACGGCTGAGTAATATTTTTTAACTCATTGCTTTTTCTGCTTGAAAATGTGTAACTGTCAGTATATCAGTCGTTTGTCTTGATTTTACGTTTTTGGCACTTTTTACGTCCCGAAGCCGTATTCGTGACGGGCATCGCCACTCTGAGAGCGTCAAAATAAAAAAGTTTTCTGTTGTCGGCATTAATTTTTTTTTGATACAGAACCATGATGCGAAAAATGTATGTCTTTCAATGCCGTACTGATAAATTTGTATAAAAAACTGGTCGAATAAGTATAAAAAATAATTAAAACTATATAAGCTTGTTGTTCTTTGGCAAATAATTATTATATTTGGCAGCACTTTTAAAAAAGCTCTTATTTATTAACTTAAATCATTAATTATTATGAAAAAATTTTTACTCGTAGCAGCAATGTTCGTTTCAGTGAGTATGTTTGCACAGTCACCTTTGAAAAAGATGACAAAAGTAGACGTTAATCCTTTGACAGAGAGGACTGTAACAAAGGCACAGACAACAAGAATTTCTGCAGGTATGGCAAAGGCAAAAGCCAATGCAGCTGAAAAGAATGCGTCAAATTATTATCTTGATTATGTTGATTGTGTCCTATAATATAGGATTTTCAACAAGATTCCATGTGGCTGCCGATGTTGAGTTTGGAAATGACGGCAAGGTTACTTTCTCCAACATGTTATACGCCAGCATTTTTCCTGATGCAAAGATAACAGGAACACTCAATGCTGCCGGCACAGAGATAACCATTGACAACTGCCAGAAAATAGGCTCAATTCAGGGTTCTGAAGTCTTCTTGTGCAGAGCACATGTTGATCAGTCTGGCAATGTTACTTTTGATAAGGAGAATCCGTTAGTGCTCACTTATGATAAAGCAACAGGACAGATTTATGCTAAGGATTATCAGGACAGCTATCTGGCAATTACTGACGACACTTATAATGGATACTATACAATCGCTGGTAGCTTAAATTATATTCCTGCAGAGTATTTCCCGGCACCTACTACTCACAATTATTCATATACAGATTATGACGGAAAGAATCATGAAGGCACTGTATCTATGATTAACCTTAACTTGGGTGATCAGGAAGTATGCTATGTAAACGGTCTTTTCACAGAAAAGATGGAAGATAATCAGGGTAACATTCTCGCTGACTATTCTACAGCATGGACTTGTGCTGTTTACACCGAGTCTGCACTCACATTCCCTCTGTTCCAGACACTTGCAGACGACATAATATTGGCTAAATTGTCTGGCAATCAGCTTTATGATGGCAATATCGACTTACATATGACGCTGCAAGCGATTCATATGTTCAGGACAGCAATTATGATCTGATTGACGCTTTTGCTTCTCAGCAGGGTATTGGTTTCTCAACTAGCCACAAGAACAGCAAGATTGCAAAGGCTGGTACAGCAGGCGTTGAAAACGTTGTTAATGACGGTGTGAACAAGGACGTTGTTTCTACAGAATATTTCGACCTCTCTGGCCGCCGCATAAGCAACATCCAGAAGGGTGCAGGCATCATGGTTATGAAGTATGCTGACGGAACAAGCAAGGCTGTTAAGGTTGTAAAATAATAAGACGACTCTTGCATTATTGTCGTTTAGGATGACGGCTTATTCCTGAATGACTGATTAAAATAATTTGAGTGCCATATCAATACTTTCGGATGAAAGTTTGATATGGCACTTTTTTGTATCCGCACTGTTTGGCGTCATTAATAGGGATAAAAAATACCTCTGCAAAGGTTCTGCCGGCAGTATTGCCTTAACTTTTGCAGAGGTATTGATGTTTTGGGGCGTGCAGTGCAGACCATCTTTGTCTGATTACTGCTTGGCCATAACGGTATATTAGGAATTAATTTCAGAAGTCGAGCTCCTTGCCGCGGTAGAAGTCGATGAGGCTTGTGTCGTAGACATATTCGTATTTGGCTATCACGAGGTCGCTTTCGGCCTTCAGCCAGTTGTTCTTTGCCTCGTTAAACTCTGTGATGTTGGCCTTGCCGTATTCATATTTTGCCGACATGAGGTCGAAGGCTGCCTTGTTGCTGCGGCTGGCCTCCATGCTGCTTTCGTATTTGGCGCGTGCGGCAATGGTGTTATAGTAGGCCTGCTGTATTTCCTTATACAGGTTTTTCCTTACGTTGTCGAGCTGAAGCTGCTGAGTTTCGCGTTCAAGCTTTGCCGAGCGTATGCTGTTGCGCGTGGCGAAGCGGTTGAATATCGGCACGTTGAGGCTCAGACCTATATATTGGCTGAAGTTGTTGCGCATCTGTCTGCCGAAGCTTTCGGCTTTGAATCCGCTTGTCTTGTAATAGTTTGAACCTATGCCGGCGTTAAGCGACAGCGTGGGCAGCAGGGCGCTCTGGGCTATCTTGATGTTCATCTCGGTGCTTTTCAGCCTGTAAAGTTTCAGCCTTTATTTCGGGCTTGAAGGTGATGGCCTCCTGATAAATCTCGTCGGGCGACGGGGGAACTGCCCCGGCCGACGGATCAATGCCGCCGGCATCGGGACGAATTATGGCGAAACCCTCGGGCGAGGGCAGTTCCAGCAGTTGTGTCAGGGCGAGCAGTGCCAGCCGGTAGTCGTTGTCGGCCTGTGTGTATGTCAGTCGGCTTTGGGCCAGCGTGGCTTCCTGTTGTGCCACGTCAACGCCGCTTGCCTTGCCGTTGCGGTACATCTCCTTGAGCCTTGCTACCTGCATTGAGTCTATTGAAATCTGGCGCTGTGCCACGTCGCGCATCTCCAGGTCATAGAGAATCTGCACGTATGCCTGTGCCACCTGTACGCTGATGTCGTTGCGCGCCTTTTCCATGTCGGCCGTGGCTGCTTCAAGGTTGAGCTTGTTGAGCTCTATGGTGCGCGGAATCTTCAGTCCGCTGAACAGTGGCACGCTTGTGCCCAGCGAGAACGACGTGCTGCTGGTGTTGGTGTCAGAGTAGGTGTTCTCTGATGTCAGACCGCGTCCGAACGACCAGTTTTGTGACGCCGAACCGTTGAGGTCGGGCAGACGGCTGTTCTTTGCCGTGTTGAGGTCTATTTCGCGCTGCTGCTTGGTAACGTCCTGCTGCTTCACGGTGATGTTGTGCTCAAGGGCATAGCTGATGCACTGGCGCAGCGACCATCCCTGTGCAGCCTGCTCAGTCTGCGCTCCGGCGGCGGTTGCTGCCATGAGAGCTATTGAGGTTATTATGGTTTTCATGTCAAATGAGCTTTTTGGTTAGTTTTATTCGTCTGCACCGTCATCGGTAACCTTCTTAGGTCCGCGAACACGGTCTTTGGCCGACAGGCCGCTCTTTATCTGTATGTTCACGCCGTCGCTCAGTCCGGTGGTAACCTTCCTGCGCTCGTAGGTCTTGTCCTCGCCGCTGCCCTTTACGATGTAGACAAGGTGTCTGAGCCGCTGAACTCTATGGCGCTTTCGCACTGTCAGCACGTTCTTCGCACTTGCCAGCACTATCTCGGCGTTGGCGCTGTAGCCCGAACGTATCTTGTTGCCTTCAGGCACGCTTACGGCGGCCTTTATCTCAAACTGGTTGGCGCCGTTATTCTCTGTTGCCTTCGGCGAAATGTATTCGAGCTGTGCGTTGAATTTCAGGTTCTGCAGTGCGCCAATGGTAATCTTCATTTCCATGCCGGTTACGAGCTGTCCCACTTCGGTCTCGTCGATGTTGCCTTTAAATATAAGGTCGCCCATGTCTGCAACCGATGCTATGGTGGTTCCGTCGTTGAATGTGTTGCTCAGGATTACCGAGTTGCCACCTTTACAGGAATGTCGAGTATAAGTCCGCTGATGGTTGAGCGTATGAGAGTGCTGCTTGCACTGGCATTGCTGCGCGACACACCGTCGCGTACCACCTCGAGGGCGTCAATGGCAGCTGCCTTTTCCTCTTTAGCCTGATTGAGCGTCTGGCGCACTTTGTCGTATTCGTCGGCGCTCACGAGCTGCTTGTCGTAGAGTCCCTTCTCGCGCTGGAAGTCTATTTCAGCCTGCTTAAGGTTGATGTCGGCAAGGCGTACGCGGCTTTCAGCAGAGCTTAGCTGGCTCATGTCGGGAATGACCTTCACCTTGGCTATCACCTCACCGGCCTTGACCATGTCGCCGGCCTCCTTGTAAATCTCGGTAATGATACCGCTTATCTGCGGCTTCACCTCCACCTCGTCGCGTGGCTCTATCGTGCCAGTTATGACCGTGGTCTTGTAGATGTCAGTAAACTTTGGAGTGAACTCTCCATAAGTCAGCGGCTTAGGCTGCGACTTTTGGTAAAGGAACACGAATGTTCCGATGAATATCAGAACGATAAGTGCTGCGACAATGAACTTAAAATACTTCTTCATGTTCAGTATGGTTTTAAATTATTTGTTTCTTTTTTATCAGTGATTTATCTTTTTGCGATACGGGCTGTTGCATCATGGCCGTGTGTGCTTATTCGTCTCTCATGGCGTCCACCGGCTTTATGCTCATAGCCCTTGCTGCCGGAGCCAGGCCGGCCAGTACGCGAGAATGCTGAGCAGGACGATGGCGCCAATGGCTGTCCAGAATTTCACCTGGAAGTGGGCTGTCACGATGCCGTCGGACGTGTTGCCGAGTTCAAGCATCTCGAGTATTATCACGGAGAACAGTATGCCGCTCATGCCCGCCACGGCCGTAAGTATGACGCTCTCGGTTATTATCTGTCCGAGAATGTTGCGCGGCGTGGCTCCTATGGCTCGCCGTATGCCTATCTCTGTTGTGCGCTCGCGCACCGTAACCATCATGATGTTGCTTACGCCGATGGCTCCGGCGAGCAGTGTGCCTATGCCGACGAGCAGGATGAGGAAGTTTACGCCGTTGAAAAGATTGTCGAGCATGCCGAAGAGCACCTCGGTGTTGAACACATGATGCCTTTTTCGTCGGCAGGGTCAATCTATGGCGTGTGCCGACCACGCTTCTCATCTTGTCGGATATGCTGTTCATGGTTATACCCGGCTTTGCCGTTACGCATATCATGTGGACGCTGTCGCCGAGGTTGTATGCTTCTGCATCAGTGTCAGCGGCACCACTACCGACTCCTCTGTGCGTCCGTTGATGTTCATATTGCCCGAACTGTAGTCGACGCCTACCACGTCATAGTAGATCTTGTCTACGCATATCATCTTTCCGCACGGGTCGCCGCCGCCCGGAAACAGGTCTTTATAAACCTTCTTGCCTATAACGCACACCTTGCGGTTCTGCTTTATGTCCATATCGTTTAGGTAGCGGCCGTAGTACATCTTGGGCGCTTCCACCTCCTGATAGTTCGGCAGCAGGCCTTTCATTGAGCACGACGACTTCTTGTCGCTGAAGGTGGCGCTGCTCCCCAGTGGGACAGCACCGGCGAGACAACTTCGAGTTCGGGCACCTGCTGCTTGAGGCGCTCCACATCTTTGTAAACCATGCTCCACTGACGCCCTTTGCGGAATCCGGCATAAGGCTTGGTGGTGGGCTGTGCCCATATTATCGCCGAGTTGGTGGCAAGCTTCAAGTTTTCTGCAGCAACTCTTTCAGTCCTTGTCCTCCTCCGAGAAGCGACACAAGCATGAACACGCCCCAGAACACGCCGAATCCGGTAAGGAAGCTGCGGCTCTTGTTTCTCGTAAGCGTGTCGAGAATCTCGCGGTAACGGTCTATGTCAAATCTCATCTTTTCTAATTAAGAATTATGAATTAAGAATTAAGAAAACATGCTTTTGCGGCTTTCGTTCATCCACAATTATGAATTGTGAATTATTAATTATTAATTGCCCTCATCCCAATTATGCATTATGAATTGTGAATTATGAATTAAAAAACTTATTCCGCTCTCAGCGCTTCGATAGGTCTTATCTTGGCAGCCTTGCGTGCAGGAATCAGTCCGGCAAGCGTTCCGGCAACAATCATCACTACCGTAGCCGATATGCATGTGCCGATGCCGACAGTGGGATTGTAGAACATCGTGGCCTCAAAAAGTCCGCTGTCTACCTTCATCCGGCCTATCGTAGCGTCCATATATGCGTTGGCTGCCACGCCCAGCACCATGCCAATGTAGCCGAAGAAGGTGGTGATGATGATGCTCTCGGTGATGATCAGGCGCAATATCGACAGCGGCTTGGCTCCGATGGCCTTGCGTATGCCGAACTCGCGGGTGCGCTCCTTCACGGTTATCAGCATGATGTTGCTCACTCCTACGATGCCGCTGAGCAGCGTGAACAGACCTATTATCCACAGGGCGGTCTGTATTATGCCAATGCCCTTGTTCATCTGCATGTTCTGTGTGAAGCGGTTCCATATCCACACGGCACCTTCGTCGTCGGGAGCGGCACGGTGGTTGCCGTTGATGCGTGCCCTGTATTGTGTCTCAAACTCCTCGTTGTCCTTCTCTGTCTCAAGACCGTGGAAGGAGAAAACGATGTTGCCAACCTCATCACCTTTGTTATATATGGTGCGGAACGTGGTGAACGGGATGAACGCTCCTCTGTTCATGCCGCTCTTGTCGGCCTCGTAGATGCCTACCACGCGGAAAGCCATGTCGCCGACGTTGACATACTGGCCGACGAGATTGCTCACGTCGCCGGGCAAAAGCTCCTTTGCGTCGTCTTCACTCAGCACGAGCGACTTGCGCGACTGCTCTATGTCGATCTGGTTGATAAACCTGCCGTAGAGCATCTCCTTCTTGTTTATCTTCACCTCGTTGGGATAACGCCCGATAGGGTGACGCTCACGTAGTTGGCGTCCTTTGTAAGCGTTATGCCGCTTTGCTGCAGTTCGGCTCCGGTGTCCTCCACATATTGCTTGTAGCTTTGGTCGGTCAGGGCCTTGTCTTTGTCGTTGAGGGTTATGCGCCGGCCTTCTTTCAGACCGTCGTAAGCCTTCGACGTATACCCTGCGCCCACCATCATCGAGTTGTCGAGAACCTGTCGCTCTGTATTTTCTGGGCTTGATGAGTCCGTTGCCGGCTCCGAGCAGGAAGATAATCATGAAGATACCCCACGCCACGGCAAAGCCTGTCAGCGCGGTGCGCAGCTTGTTGCGCCTTACGGTGCTCCATATCTCAGCTAAAACGTCTCTCATGTTATTGTCATTGAATGTTTTTCATTAATTGTTCAGGCAGCCTTCAGACTGCCATTTCAAGCGCATTGCGCCGTGTTACTTCATCATTCCGTCGATGCCGAACGGCGAAGCGTGATGGTCGAAGTTGGTCTCTATATTGCCTATCAGACCGTCCTTTATATGCACAATCTCGTTGGTCTCGTTGGCAACGCCGCTCTCGTGAGTAACCACAACAATGGTCATGCCGTCGTCTTCGTTGAGCTTCTTCAGCAGTTTCATCACCTCCACGCTGGTCTTTGAGTCAAGCGCACCGGTAGTTCGTCGGCAAGAATGATCTGCGGCTTGGTTATCAGAGCCTTGCTATGGCCACGCGCTGCTTCTGTCCGCCCGACATCTCGTTGGGATAGTGGTTTGCCCACTGCTCCAGTCCGAGCCTTTCGAGATACTCCATCGCCATGCGGTGGCGCTGCCTG
>ENA-OQHA01000470-OQHA01000470.1-human-gut-metagenome-genome-assembly--contig:-NODE-470-length-20184-cov-2.291120_pt1 | contig 20184 bp, 16 predicted proteins | sample MGYA00242558_ERZ504707 | MGnify/ENA primary metagenome ERZ504707 (study PRJEB26092, sample SAMD00036197) | human gut metagenome | host: Homo sapiens | study: EMG produced TPA metagenomics assembly of...
TTCCAGTAACCCGGGTGCTGTAAGCAGTATCCGAATCCGTGGTATGGGTTCTATCAATGCAGGTAATGATCCCCTTTACGTCATTGACGGTACTCCGGTAACCAGTGGTAACGTCAGCGAGTTCACTTACAGTGATGCTGGTACAAACATTTTGGCTACTTTGAATACCAACGATATCGAATCTATCACCGTAATTAAGGATGCCGCAGCTGCTTCACTCTACGGTTCGCGTGCTGCTAACGGTGTGATCGTTATTACTACAAAGAGTGGTAGCCAGGGTAAGACGAAAGTAAACTTCCGTAGCGACTGGGTTTCTCAAACATGGCTATCAACTATCGTCCGCAGTTGAGCGGTGACGAACGTCGCGAACTTGTTGTGGACAGGTTTGAAGAATTACGGCTTGTATGGTCAGGGTGCTTCTGAAGCAGAAGCTGCTGCATTTGCAGATTCAAACATTGATTCTTTTGCTGCGAAACCTGCTAACGGCTGGACTGATGGAAAGATGAATTGTTCAAGACTGGTGGTCACCAGAACTATCAGGTAAGCGTATCAGGTGGTGGACAGAACACTCAGTTCTACTCATCTTTGTCTTATACTAAGCAGGATGGTATCATTCAGAACCAGGGTCTGGAACGTTTCACTGGAAATGCAAATTTGACTCATACTTTCAAGAGACTGACCGTTCAGGTAACAAGCCAGTTCTCTAAGATGATTCAGAAGAAAACAAACGAAGGTACTTCTTACGATGGTGCTGTTGCCAACTATGCATTCTTCCAGAGTCCTTCTTCTACTCCGTACAATGAAGATGGTTCATTGAATAATGGTTGTGGTATGTTTGGTGTAAACCCCTTGTATGAATTCCAGCACAGCTCTGACCGTGCTACTATCATCAAGGCATTCAATACAGTTAAGGCTACCTATAATATTTGGGATAACTTGAACTTGAGTGAAAAGATTTCTTACGACTACATGACCAATACCAACGACGTATTGTGGGATAGATATTCTAACAATGGTGGTCCTGGTGGCGTTATGCAGCGTATCATCAGCAAGAATGAACAGTTGAACACTCAGACTCAGTTGACTTACAACAAGGCTTTCGGTGAACACAACATTGATGCATTGCTTGGCTTTGAAACAGAAGATAACAAATATGCATACAACTACCTTTCAGGACAGGATTATCCGGGTGATTTGTATGAATTCACTAATGCTGGTTCTACTTCAGCAGATAGTAACATTCAGTCTTATCGTCTGACTTCTTTCCTGGGTCGTGTGAACTATGATTTCGGAGGTAAGTATTATCTGAGCGCAAGCTATCGTACAGATGGTAGCTCCCGTCTGGCTAGAGACAATCGTTGGGGTAGCTTCTGGTCTGTATCTGGTGCATGGAGATTTACTCATGAAAACTTCATGGAATCAACCAAAGAAGTTCTGACTGACGGTAAACTGCGTTTGTCTTATGGTGTGAACGGTACTCAGCCTTCTGTATACTATGGTTATATGAACCTGTACAAATACGGACAGAAGTATAACGGCATTTCAGGTATGGGTATTATCGGTATTGCCAATCCTGATCTGAAATGGGAAAAGAACAAGACTTTCAACGTCGGATTGGACTTGACTTTCCTGAACCGTTTCGCTTTGACATTCGATTACTATCAGCGCAAGACCAGCGACTTGATCTACGACCTTCCGGTTTCTCAGGTAGGTGGTTACTATGATTCAAGCTATGGTTACTATATGCCGGTGAACGTAGGTGCTTTGAAGAACAGTGGTGTGGAAGTAACTATCCAGACTACAAACTTCCAGACTGATGATTTCTCATGGACTACTTCTTTGAACATCGGTCATAACACCAACGAACTGGTTACTTTGAACGGTGAACAGAATGAAATCGTTTCCGGACCGCTGATCCACCGTATCGGTGAAGCTTACTATTCTTACTACCTGTATGAATACGCAGGTGTAGATCCGCAGACTGGTAAGGAATTGTTCTACAAGAATGACGGTACTGCTGATGCACGTCAGACTACAACCAATGTTTCTGAAGCTAACAAGACAATTGTAGGTAAACACGATGCGAAGGTGGAAGGTGGTTTGACCAACAACCTGAAATGGAAATGGTTCGATCTGGGCTTCACTTTCACTTACTCTCTGGGTGGAGATGCATTTGACTATGCTACATGGCAGCACAGCGATGGTGGTACTTACTTGTATAACGGTGCTGTTCCTGCTTACTACACATTGGAAGATATGTGGACAGGCCCGGGTGATACTTCAGCTAAATTGCCTGCATTCCAGTATGGTAACAATTCTCAGTCCATGTCTTCACGTTGGTTGATGTCTACTGACTATCTGCGTTTGAAGAACCTGACCTTCGGTGTTCGTATGCCTCAAAGCTGGTCAAACAAGATTGGTATGAGCAATGCACGTATCTACTTCTCTGGTTCAAATCTGCTGACCTGGAAGTCTAAAGGACTGACCGTAGATCCGGAAATGCCGGTAAGTGGTGTATGTACATTCGAAACTCCGGCTCTGAGAACCTTTACTTTCGGTATTGAATTGACTTTTTAACGTTAAGAATTAAGACAAATGAGAATATTTAGACATATATTTACAGCTACGCTTGGTGTGGCAATGACCGCCAGCCTGTCATCTTGCGTCAATAACTGGTTGGATCAGACTCCGGCTGATGGTATCGATGCGGAAACAGCTATCCAGACAAGCTCTGACCTTGCTAATGTGAGAACAGGACTTTATGCTGCAGTAAAAGGAAACAACACTCTGGTTGATTACTATGGCCGACTGATGTTTGTATACGGAGACGTTAGAGGTGAAGATATCCAGTATGAATTCAACAGTGGTAGTGGACGTGCTCAGTTCTACTATTATATGAACTATTCTACTGCTGACGATTTCGGATCTTCTTCTTCTATCTGGCAGACTCCGTATGTAGTAATTGCACGTGCAAACCGTGTGATTGAAGCGGCAGAAAGCGGTAAACTTACAGATGCAGAGGAGGCACAGGCTGAAATTGCACAGTACACTGCTGAAGCAAAAGTACTTCGTGCAATGGCTTTGTTCGATCTGACTCGTGTTTACGGTAAACCGTATACAATGGATCAGGGAGCATCATTGGGTGTGCCCATCGTTACTTCTCCTATTGAAGCCAGCGAAAAACCGGCTCGTAATACTGTTGCTGAATGTTATGCAGCGATTGAAAAAGACCTGAATGAAGCTATTTCTTCTGGCGCTCTGATGACTCAGAACGATGAAGACAGCAAAGGTTATATCAACGTTTGGGCTGCAAAAGCTTTGCAGGTACGTGTATATATGACCAAGGGCGACTGGAACAATGCTCTGGCTGTTGCTGAAGACATCATCAACAATGCTCCTTATTCTTTGTGGAACACTTCCGAATATGCAAGTGCATGGTCTGAAGGCAGTGCTTCTCACGCTAAGGAAATCCTGTTCGAACTGGTGATCGATGATACAACAGACTGGACAGACCGTGAAGGTATCGCTTATCTGTACTCAGATGTAGCAGGTGTCGGATATGGTGATGTTGTTGTTACAAAGGCATTCTCTGATATGCTGACTTCTGATCCTCAGGATGTAAGAAACAACATCCTTCTTGAACCGCTGGATCCTGAATCAGTATATACCGGAAACAAAGTATATATCAACAAGATGCCGGCTGTTGCTGGAGATCCTCGTTATGCTGATGTTCCGGTATTGCGTCTGTCTGAAGTTTATCTGTCAGCTGCTGAAGCTGCATTCCAGCAGGTGACCTTAACAAGGCTGCCAGCTTGCTGAATGACATTATCAGCAACCGTACAACAGATGCTTCCAAGCAGGTTACTGCTGCCAACGTTACACTGGATCGTATCTATACAGAACGCCGTAAGGAACTCGTTGGTGAAGGACAGCGTTACTTCGATGCAATGAGACGTGGTGAAACTATCGTTCGTTACACTTCAGATGCAGACAAGGGATGGCACGATGTATTGACAGAAGAAGCTAAGAGCTTCGACCGCAACTCGAAGAAGGCTCTTCCGTTGATCCCTGCATCAGAAATGAATGCAAACCCGAACATGGTTCAGAACCCTGCTTATTAATGGACATTGAAACAGAAAAGGCAGAAGGCTTTTCCTTTTGCCTCTGAATAAAGAAACCCGGTCATTGAATAACAATGACCGGGCTTTTTTTGTCTTCGGTCTCCGGTATTCTTTTTGATGAAAATGGGGCGGCGTCCTTTCAGTCATCCTCCTTTCTCCCTTTGTTCTTGCCTGTTTCCCGGAAGGATTCCACTATTTTCTCAGCATGAAACTTGAGTTTCACCAGCACAAAACAAAAGTTTCACCTAGAGAAACAAAAAGTTCCACTAGGTGGAACACACAGAATCGGGCAGACGATTCCGGGAGATTGTCCGCTCGATGCATTCAGATTGTCCGTCCGATGGCATCAGATCCTTTGCATAATGCTGTCGGATTCCCCGTTCGGCTCCGGTGAATGTCCCTTTCGCTTTGCCGTTTTTCTATAATCTTTCCGAAGATGATTTCAATGGAAATTTTCCGTATATTTGCGATGTTTAGAAATAGAAGCTTATCGAATGAAAGAATTTGTTATATCAGAAGCACAGACCGAGAAGGCTGTATTGGTGGGACTGGTTACTCAGACCCAGAATGAACGTAAGACCAATGAATACCTGGATGAACTGGCGTTTCTTGCTGAAACGGCAGGAGCTGAGGTGGTGAAGCGTTTCACGCAGAAGCTGGATACTCCTAATTCTGTGACTTACGTGGGTAAAGGAAAACTGCAGGAAATCAGAGAATATCTCCAGCAGCAGGCTGAGGAAGAAGAGAATGAAATCGGTATGGTCATTTTCGATGATGAATTGTCGGCCAAGCAGATCCGTAATATTGAAAATGAACTGAAGGTAAAGATCCTAGACCGTACGTCGCTGATTCTGGACATCTTTGCCATGCGTGCGCAGACTGCCAATGCCAAGACACAGGTGGAACTGGCGCAATATAAGTACATGCTTCCCCGCTTGCAGCGCTTGTGGACTCACCTGGAACGTCAGGGAGGTGGTTCTGGTGCCGGCGGTGGAAAAGGTTCGGTGGGTCTGCGTGGTCCGGGTGAAACCCAGCTGGAAATGGACCGCCGTATCATCCTGAACCGTATGGCTTTGCTGAAACAGCGTCTGGCTGATATCGATACCCAGAAGTCTACGCAGCGTAAGAACGCGGACGTATGATTCGTGTTGCTTTGGTCGGTTATACCAACGTCGGAAAATCCACGCTGATGAATCTGATGGCCAAGAGTGATGTCTTTGCAGAAAATAAGTTGTTTGCCACTCTGGATACAACCGTACGCAAGGTGATTATTGAGAACCTGCCTTTCCTGTTGTCAGACACCGTAGGTTTATCCGCAAACTTCCTACTGACTGGTGGATTCGTTCAAGTCGACTTGGATGAGGTGCGTGAGGCAGACTTGCTGGTGCATGTAGTCGATATATCCCATCCCGACTTTGAAGAACAGATACAGGTGGTGGACAAGACGATTACGGATCTGGGAGCCGGAGGAAAACCGACCATGATCGTGTTCAACAAGATTGATGCCTATACCTATGTGGAAAAGGCAGAAGATGATCTGACTCCCAAGACCAAAGAGAATATAACACTGGAAGAACTGATGAAGACATGGATGGCCAAGATGAATGATAACTGTATCTTCATCTCAGCCCGGAATCGGACAAATATCGAAGAATTGCGTGATCTTCTGTATAAGAAGGTACGCGAACTGCATGTGCAGAAATATCCCTACAACGATTTCCTTTATCAGAACTACGAAGAAGAATGACGGAATGACGCTGAACTAATTGGAAGGACTATGAAACGTTTATGGATGATTTGCATGGCTTGTCTGCTGTGTCTCTCCTTGCAGGCTGAAATCAGCCACAAGCGAGTAGTGGAATGTCCGGCTTTTGTGACGGCTAACACCTCGGAAATCGAAATCCGGAAGATCACTCTGACGGATGAACAGACTCAGGTGGATGCAGTGTTTTATGGGCAGCCGGGAACTCCTGCCGTGCTTTCGTCGAAGACTTATTTGCAGACCGCCCAGTATCGTTTCCCTTTGCGTGAAGCAGACAAGGTATCTATTGACGGCCTGACTGAACCGGAGGTTATCCCCGAATCGGGCCGTCTGGAGGTCATACTTTCGTTTGCTCCCGTACCGTCGGGAATCCATGAAGTTGATTTCGTGGAAATGGAGTCGGGCTGGAATATCTGGGGTATTCAGCTCACCGAGACCGATCCGTATGTATACGTACCCACTTTCCTGGAGGAAGAAGAACCTGTTGAGGAACAGCTGCCCGATCCGCAACTGAAGATGGGGCCTGTGAAACTCAATGGCTATGTGCTGGGATATGATACACGCATGCTGATGAACATGAGTCTGAACTATAATGACAGCCTGTTTCCGGAAGACTGGCAACTTCCGGTGAAAGTGCGTCAGGACGGGTCTTTTCATGTGGAACTTGATCTGGTGAAAGCCTGTAAGGCACGGCTGAAAGTGAATCAGGCAGAACTTCCCCTGTTCTTGCTTCCGGGCGAGGAACTGACCGTTTATATCCATCTTCCGGCACTGAGTATGTCGGCATCCCGCCTGCAACATCGTCGTATCGGTAAAGAACCGGTGGCATGGTTTGATGGCCTCGGGGAATCGGTTGACGGACAGATGGCCGCTATGCTGGGCCGGCACGGACATCACAAGGCTGAGGGAGCATGGGAGGAATATGTCCGGAGCTGGGAACAATGTCTGGCTTCAGAAGCAGTGAAAGCCGATGTGCAGACCATTCAGCCGATGTGCGGACGGATACAACAGCGTCTTCCTCTGGAAGCTGGTGACCGGAAAGTACTGGCTTCTCTCCGTACGGCTCCGCTCAGAGAGTATCTTCAGACTAAGGAAAATATACTCCGTACAGAACTGTCACGGGCAGAATCGGTGAAGGAAGCTGTGGTGGCCGTACTTGATACAACCGTCACAGGGGCCGATATCCTTCCCCGCATCATTGCGCCTCATAAGGGAAGAGCCTTGCTGATAGACTTCTGGGCAACGTGGTGTGGCCCCTGTAAGCGAAGCATGGTGGCCATGCGTCCGCTGAAAGAACGACTGGCATCCAAAGATATTGTATTCATTTATCTGACAGGACCTTCTTCGCCGATGGCTAACTGGAAACAGGATCTGGAAAAGATGAACGGTGTGCATTACCGTCTCTCGGAAGCGCAGTGGAAATATCTGTGTCAGTCATACGGTATTACAGGTATTCCGGGCTATCTCATTATCAGTCACGACGGCAAGCTTCAGGGACGTTATGTCGCTTCCCCGGAGTGGATGTACTTGAGAAAGATCTGCTTCGTGCTTCGGATGAATGACCGTGAAACTTTTCACGTTGATTAAGGAAAAAATTCGATAATACTTTGTACCTTTGTCTGCATAATAACTAACAATTAATTTAAAATAATATGGCAACACCCGAATTCAAGTATCAGCCGATGTTTGAACATGGCAAGGATACAACTGAATACTATTTGCTTACAAAAGATTATGTATCGGTAAGCGAGTTTGAAGGAAAACCCATCCTGAAAATCGAAAAAGAAGGTTTGACTGCGATGGCTAATGCGGCTTTCCGCGATGTTTCTTTCATGTTGCGCCGTTCTCACAACGAACAGGTTGCTAAGATCCTGAGCGATCCGGAAGCCAGCGACAACGATAAGTATGTGGCTCTGACTTTCCTGCGCAATGCGGAAGTGGCTGCTAAAGGCGTTCTTCCTTTCTGTCAGGATACCGGTACTGCGATCATTCACGGTGAAAAAGGCCAGCAGGTGTGGACCGGTTACTGCGATGAAGAAGCGTTGTCACTGGGCGTTTACAAGACTTACACCGAAGAAAACCTGCGTTACTCTCAGAACGCTCCGCTGACCATGTATGAAGAGGTCAACACTCGTTGTAACCTTCCTGCACAGATCGATATCGAAGCAACTCAGGGTATGGAATATGAATTCCTTTGCGTAACAAAGGGTGGTGGTTCTGCCAACAAGACATATCTGTATCAGGAAACCAAAGCAATCCTGAATCCGGCTACACTGGTTCCGTTCCTGGTAGAAAAGATGAAGACGCTGGGTACTGCAGCTTGTCCTCCTTATCATATCGCTTTCGTAATCGGCGGTACTTCAGCTGAGAAGAACCTGCTGACCGTGAAACTGGCTTCTACCGTTTCTATGACAATCTGCCGACTACCGGTAATGAATACGGTCGTGCATTCCGTGATGTAGAGTTGGAAAACAGGTTCTTGAAGAAGCTCACCGTATCGGTCTGGGTGCACAGTTCGGTGGTAAATATTATGCTCACGATGTACGCATCATCCGTTTGCCTCGTCACGGTGCTTCTTGTCCGGTGGGTCTGGGTGTTTCCTGCTCTGCTGACCGTAACATCCGCTGTAAGATCAATAAAGACGGTATCTGGATTGAAAAGCTGGACTCAAATCCGGGTGAACTGATTCCGGAAGAACTCCGTCAGGCTGGTGAAGGCAATGCAGTGAAGATTGACCTGAACCGTCCGATGCCGGAAATCCTGGCTGAACTGGATAAATATCCGGTAGCAACCCGTCTGTCTCTGAACGGTACTATTATCGTAGGCCGTGACATTGCACACGCCAAACTGAAAGAACGTCTGGATCGTGGTGAAGATCTGCCTCAGTATATCAAGGATCATCCGATTTATTACGCTGGTCCTGCCAAGACTCCGCAGGGAATGGCTTGCGGTTCTATGGGCCCGACTACTGCCGGACGTATGGACCCGTACGTTGATCTGTTCCAGAGCCACGGAGGAAGTATGATCATGTTGGCGAAGGGTAACCGCAGCCAGGCTGTAACTGATGCTTGTAAGAAGCATGGAGGTTTCTACCTGGGTTCTATCGGTGGTCCGGCTGCTATCCTGGCACAGAACAACATCAAGAGCATTGAATGTGTTGAATATCCGGAACTGGGTATGGAAGCTATCTGGAAGATCGAAGTGGAAGACTTCCCGGCATTCATCCTGGTAGACAACAAGGGTAATGATTTCTTCAAGCAGATCAAACCCCGTTGCGCTGGAAACTGCAAGTAAATCCTTTTGTCTGAAGTTGCGTCAGGGCAGCTTCAGACGGATACATAAAAAGAGAAGCGCCTATCTTGAAGCAATGAAAGATAGGCGCTTTTATTGTAGTTATCTTTGTCTAAGCTTTCCATTGAGAGGCCGTTGAAACAAGATAAGTTCTATATAATGTAAGCCGACAGGAAGTTATCAGAAAAATACATTATTATAAAGTCTATTATAAAGGGACTTTTTGTCGCGGTTTGTTGATGACTTTATTGTTGGGTATTTTTGCTTATTCCGGATTTTATTTATGCATTGTCTTTTATTTTGGTCGGTATTATTGGTACTAATATTGTGTGAGAACTTATGCAATTTATAAACTTAAGAGGGTGCATCACGTATGTGAACTGCACCCTCTTAAGTTTATAAACAGATTTCTGCCCGGAATGTAGAGGCTGGAAGTTCGTCCCGGTTGATTAGATTGGCCCGGGTGAATGGCTGCCAGCCATAGCGGATGAAGCGAGGTTCTTTGACTTGTCTGGCATAAAGGATAATTTGATTTCCTTGGATAACGGCTGTTGCAGGATAGTATAACCCTCTGTTTCAGCTATTTCAAATCCAACTAACTTTTCCCCATCAGAGGATTGTAATCCTTCTCCATAGTTAAATTCTATAATCACTTGATCCTTTTGGGTGTGGGCTCTTTTGAATAGTGGGCCGGAGGGAATCAGATTAAGATATCCGTATTCCTGATTCAAAGCCCATCGTGCCAGTCTTTCTCCAACCGGACGTTTGTCACGTGGATGTACATCCAGTGAGTCGCCTTTGTCTGATGAAACAACCATCCCCGTATGGGGAATCTGTAGCATCAGTTGTCTTTGACTGTCCCGAAACCAGGGCCAGGATGGTCGGTTGAGACTTGACAACTGAACAAAATAGAAGGGAAGTTCTGGTGATTGCCAGTTCCTGCGCCAGCTTTCCACCAAAAGTCTGAATAGCTTTTTGTGTGCATCCATATTATGGGCATTCGATTCGCCTTGATACCAGATGACTCCTTTGATGGGATATTGTTCTAAAGTTCTGATACCAGCTTCGTACAAATAGCAGGGTTCATAGGGATGCCGCTGTAGGTTGTCTGTCCGTTTTTGCATGTTAGTCAGTGCTCTTCCACGTACCCATTCCTGAATGAAATCATTCTGGGTCCAATTTTTCAGGATAGAAGGAAACTGATATTCCAGTGTGCTTCGGTCTATCCAGGCTTCCGTGGGAGATCCTCCTACAGCATTGCAAATCAGTCCGACCGGTACGTTCAGGCTATCTTGAAGCATTTCCGAAGTAATAAGCAATTGCGGAAAAATTGGCAGCTTGTTGTGGGGTACAGGGCTCCCATTGAGCTGTGCGATAATATAGTAGATGATTTACGGAATCGAGAGCACTTTCCTGCCATGCCTGGTTGTCAGTAGCCCAGTTGCCCTTCATATTGTACAGGCGCAAGTCTGGATGGTTAGCTTGAGGAATGTCTTCTTTTCCAGTGGTGGCTTGTGAAAGTAAAAATTCCATGTTTGATTGTCCGGAGCATAGCCAGACTTCACCGGCAGCCACATGACGGAAGGTTCGTTTTTCTTTGCCGGCAGAAATATTCAGTTCGTAGTCGTTTCCTGTTTGAAGCGGATTGAGTGTTACTTCCCATTTACCGTCATTTCCGGTGATAGTTGTCTGTTTCTGGTGGCCGATGCAGACGCTTATTGGAGTTCCGGCATTGGCTGTTCCCCGAATAGGTAGTGGACAGTCACGTTGCAGTACCATGTAGTCTGTGAAAGTAGGAGGAAGTTTTAGCCCGCCAAAATCGCCTGTAATGGCTGAATAAATCGTTTGTGCCAGTAGCTTTGCTCCTTCCGGATTGGGATGAAGTCCGTCTGGAAACATGTTGGGATAGGCATACAGGGCTTGATGAAGATTAATGAGCTGAACCCCAGCTACACGGGAAACTGTTTCGATGGCCAGTTGAATTTCTCCATGCCAGTCACGTGTACCTGATTCAAATCGGAAATGCCGGTTTGAAATCGGAGTAAGCCGGCAGATCATAATACGGCTTTTGGGATTCGCTTTCCGGCAGGAATCAATCAGACTCAGGTAATCTCTGACAAAATCGTCCCGGTAATTGGGCCAGTCTCTTGGATCTGTATCATTGATACCCAGATGAATGACTGCTATGTCACCGGCAAAGTTCATGGCTTTCTGATATTCCGGCTGTAGTGTGTAGGGGCGGTGTCCCCGTTTGAGGAGGGTAGCCCCCGGCTTTCCAAAGTTCCCAACTATATAATTGTGGCCTAGTAATTGCTGTAATTGTGCGGGGTAGGATTCAGTTTGCGGATTTTCGGTACCTGTCCCGAATGTAATGCTGTTCCCGATGCATGCTACTTTTATGGGGGATTTGGCGTATAAAGGTGTTGATAGTATTATCAGAAGAACAAGATATACTTCAAAGAGTTTTTTATTCATAAGTCAACAGTTTGAGAATGAGGGTTATTAGATGAGTAAATTAAATTATCTAGAGCTTCGGATCCATCTGGTGTGACAAAAACAGCTGTGAACATCCATTTGACCAGTCTGACCTGAGGTGTCTGGAACTTCCGACAGGCAGTTTAAGCATAAGTTTATTCCATCCTTTATGAAGAGATACCTGTAAAGGTGGGCGTGATACACAATTTTCGTTCGCTAATGAAATTTCATTTGAACGTTCTTTGTGAGTATTCTTCCATACCGGAGGCAATAGTTCCGATCCGTTTAGCCAGGCACGACTTTCCTTATAGTCCCATTTTCCTTGTTGGGGTGGAAGGTCACTTTCCGATCGGCTATAGTTTTGGAATTCTAGTATAAGTCCGGCTGTCTGTTCTTTTGGAGAATATACCCAGGTTGTTGCATAAGCTGTATGATTTTCTTGTGGGTTTTTATAAAAACGGGTACAAGGGATCCCCATACATGTCTTAAGTAGATTCCAGCTCCATTGACTGTATAACTTTGATACGTTTTTCCTTCATATTTATAGCACTCGGCCTCTGATTGTTCAGGTGGAAAGGATTTTGTCAGATCGCTTGATTGGGAAAAGCATCAGTAATTCTCCATTTAATGTTGCTTTGCCGGACATAGGGAAAAGGCTCTTTCTGAAATGTATGATGTTTATGCCATAGCATTCGTCGTTCGAAATCGGCAAAATCCTGATTGCTATCAGGGGTCTCAGTTCGGAGTAATGTTTGCGGACCATCAAAGTAACAGGATCCTCCTCCGAGCCATGCACGTTCAGCTAATGCCAGCATATTAGCATAGAAATTGTTTTCTGCTATGATTTGTTTTTCATCGGAGATGTAGCGATCGTTCCATATTGCCAGAATGCTTCCTGCAATATCTTTGCTTCCTTGGTCGCAGTTGTAAATTCGGCTATTATAAAGAGCTACCAGATCTGCATATGTGTCAAAATGGTTCAAGTAGTGAAAACGGCAGTCAATGGCGGGAATTCCCTGTTGAGCTTTTCCCCGGTAACTCCATAATTGAGTCATATCGATTTCTCCCGGCTGATAATTCCATCCTGGATTCCAGGAAATGACTTTTTTCCCTTTGTCCCGGATGTATTTGACCATTTCCGGAACAAATTCAGGATTGGTAAATTTTACTTCGTCAGTTCCTATATGTATATAAGGAACATCGAAGGTAGTACAAACTTCATCTATTAGCTTCTTTAGAATTGTCATTCCTTCTTCACTTTGCATATCTGTCTGAAATGTCCGGTTGAAGGCTTCACTATGTCCCGGCATATCTATCTCGGGTATTAGCATTACGTGGCGTTTTTTTACAGAAATCAACCAATTCTTTAGCCTCTTGGAGTGTGTAGAATTTTCCTGGCATTCGGGTCATGTTTTCTGGAGCATTTAATTCTGGATATATTTTACTCTCTAATCTCCATGCTTGATTTTCTGTTAAATGCCAATGAAAAACATTGATCTTGAATTGACTTAGTAAATCGATTTCTTTTTTGAGTTCTTCCAATGTTATATAGGTACGTCCGACATCTTGCATGAATCCTCTAATCCGGAATGCTGGCCAGTCAGTAATGGTACAGCAGGGAATGGAGGTCGTTTTTTGTTGGTGTATCATTAGTTGTCTTAATGTTTGCATAGCTCGGTAAATTCCGGTTGGAGTAACAGCCTTGATATAAATATGTTCTGGAGTTACTTCTAATTTATATGCCTCATGTTGGTTGAGAGGGACTTCGGATAAGGTATCTGTTAGCTGCGTTGATAATTTGTCAGAAGGAATTTTGCAAGAATCTTTAAGGTGAAAGAAATATTTTCCTTTGTGATATTCTATTTTTTGTGGCCGGGGTAATAATGGGACACTGGTGTGTGTGTTTCCATGTATTGGAAAACTGATGCAAAAAATGAGGTAAAGTAAAAAAATAACTTTCATCATAGCTTTTGATATTAAATAAGGTGAAACGTGAATAATCGTATAGAAAAGTTTAATGAATAATGTTTTCTTACAAAAATAAGGCAAATATATATAATTATTTTAATAATAAAAGGGGTTGTACCGGTGATTATTTATAAAATATGGGCTTTTGATATTTTTGAGGCTTTTTATATATTGAAATTTATCTGTGTTTAATTAATAATAATGCCTTATTATACATATATTATTTGTAATTATTGGGTTATTAATAAAATTTTGTTTGAATATTATTTATATTTTGATTTTATTACTATCTTTGCCCAAGATAATAAAATATAATAAAATTAGATATAGAGTTCTTAATAAATTTGCGAAAAAATGTATGGGCTCTATATTGATAGCTTTGATTAATCTGATTTTTTTGATCTATGTTTAATATTATTAAAAACTTAAGTTATGAAGAAACCTTTGAAATCAATTAGCATGCTGCTTTTTCTGGCGGGGATTCCTACAGGAATGACGGCAGTATCTTTACCGATGGAAACCACATGGGAAGCTTTGCAACAGGATGGAGCGTGTAGAGGGGTTGTAAAAGATGCGTCTGGAGAAACCGTTATTGGTGCAACGGTGGTAGTGAAGGGTACGACAAATGGTACAATTACAGGAATCGATGGTGATTTTGTATTGTCAAATGTGAAAAAAGGAGATGTGATACAAATCTCTTTTGTTGGATATGTGTCTCAAGAGATAAAATGGAATGGTACTCCGTTGAAAGTTGTATTGAAAGAAGATACCCAGACTTTGGAGGAGGTTGTTGTAACTGGTTATGGAGGTACACAGTTACGTACAAAAGTTACAAACTCTATTGCTTCTGTTAAAAAAGAAGCATTAAGTGTCGGTTTGTTCTCAAATCCGGCCCAGGCTTTGTCTGGTGCGGTTGCCGGTTTGAAGGTTATTCAGAATTCTGGTAGTCCTGGTGCAGCTCCGACTGTAATCTTGCGTGGTGGTACGAATCTGGATGGTACAGGTTCTCCGCTGGTTGTTGTGGACGGACAGTTGCGTGATAGCATGAGTGATATTAATCCGGAAGATATTGAGTCTATGGATGTTTTAAAAGATGCCGGTGCTACGGCTCTTTACGGTGCTCGTGCCAGCAATGGTGTTATTTTGATTACTACCAAAAAAGGTAAGCAGGGTTTTCGTGAAATTAATTTCAAAGCTAAGGTTGGTTTGAGTTATGCATATAATCCTTATGATTTTTGAGTGGAGCTGAATATATAAAAGCTTTGCGTAAAGGTATTTATGATGCAGGAAACTTGTTCGTGGATAAGAATGGTGTGACTAAAGGATATGGTATTTATGCCAATGGCGCTTTGTCGGGTGCACAACCTTTCGGTACTGGTAATGTGTATGGAGAAAGTCCCTATAGTACTATGTTTCTGGATGACGATAATCGCTGGTTGCTACAGAAAGGCTGGAAGACGGTTACCGACCTATTACTGGAAAAGAGATTATTTTCAAAGATACGGATGTAGATAAATATAATGCAAATAATCCGGCGTTTTCACAGGACTATAATGTCAATATGTCTGGTGGTAATGATCGGGGTACTTATTATGCAGGTATTGGTTATAACCATCAGGAAGGTGTGCCTATCAGTACTTTTTATGAGCGTATATCTTTCATTACGAATGCAAGTTATAAGGTTACGGATTGGCTGACTTCTACTTCTTCTTTGAATTATAACCGTGCAAACTGGAGAAACCTTCCAGGATCGGCTTCCAGTGAAGCCAATTATTTCGGCCGTGTACGTGCATTACCACCTACGGTACGTTTTGAAGATGAAGAAGGGAACATGTTGTTAGGTCCTGGAGTTGCAGATGGAAACCAGTCCTATCAGCCGGAAAAATGGAACAGTGATAATCAGACGGATAAGTTTACGATGGTGCAGTCTTTTAAGATTGACTTGATGAAGGGACTTACACTGACAGCTAATGCAAACTGGTATTATTCTGAAGGTTATTATGAGAATTTTACTCAGGATTATGAAAGTACTCCGGGGGTATGGAATACGACTCGTTCAACTTCTGCGGAATATAACCGAGATTTTCGTCAGACTTATAATGGTGTATTGAATTATAATCAGACATTGTTCCGTGATCATCATGTGGATATCATGTTAGGTATGGAATACTACAATAGATATTATCGTGGATTTTCAGCTGCGGGTCAAGGGGCTCCGACCGATGACTTGGGTGATCTGGGGCTGACTGATAGCGGTGAAGGAATGCGTGCTATTGATTCATATCATGAAAAGCAGCGTATTTTGTCATTCTTTGGTCGCTTGAATTATGATTTCCAGGAAAAATATTTGGTCTCATTTGTTTTCCGTCAGGATGGTTATTCTTCTTTATTGGGTGATAACCGCTGGGGATTTTTCCAGGTGTATCGGCAGGTTGGGTATTTGGTCGTGAAAACTTTATCAAAGAGAAGCTGCCTGTTCTTTCATTTGGTAAATTACGTGCCAGTTATGGTGTGAATGGTAATGCCAGTGGTATCGGTGCATATACTTTGCAGGGTAGTTATAACAAAGTAACAAACTATAACGGAAATGCCGGCTACTTGATTGCTGCGTTGCCAAATCCGGGTTTGAGATGGGAAAAGACCAATACATTTGAAGTTGGTTTGGATTTGAGCTTTTTCCATAATCGCTTAACAACCAATTTCACTTATTATAATCGCTTGACTTCAGACAAGTATGCAGCTTTGAGCTTCCCGACAACCATCGGTTTCTCTTCTGTAACTAATAATAATGGTGAACTTCGCAACCAGGGTCTGGAAATGGAGTTTTCTGGTCGCATTATTGAGACAAAAGACTGGTCATGGAATGCTGGTTTGAATGTTGCATTTAATAAAAATAAGATTGTTTCTCTGCCAGATAATGGCTTGGAAAGAAATAGACAGAGTGCATTCCAGGTTTATACAGGAAATGGAGATGAAAAGATGTGGGTTGGTGGTTATCAGGAAGGATATGAACCCAATATTCTTTATATTTATCAGGTAGATGGTATTTATAAGTCATATGATCAGATACCGGGCAACTTGATTCGTAAATATGGATCTTATACTTATTATGGACCAGATGCCTGGAATCAATTGACTGCAGACCAGCAAAATGCAAAGACTAATTTCCCGATTCAGCCGGGTGATGCAATGTTCCATGACGTGAATGGAGATAATGTAATTGATGAATTTGATAAAGTAAGAGTGGGTAATACCAATCCGCACTGGACTGGAGGTTTCAATTCAACTTTATCTTGGAAAGGCTTGAAATTGTATACTCGTTTTGACTTTGCGCTTGGATTTTGGATTTATGAATCTGGAGCTTCTCAAAGTACAACTCCGTGGCATTTGGGATGTATGCAGGGAACTTATAACGTACCTGATTTGTATTATGATACTTGGTCTGAAGAGAATCCGAATGGAACTTATCCTCGTTTCTTGTATGCTGATCAGTTAGGTAAGAATAATTATCAGCCAGCTTCAACTTTGTTTGCTCATAAAGGTAATTACCTTGCTATCCGTGAGATTTCATTAAGCTATTCTTTACCACAGAAGTGGACTCAGGCTGTCAAGATGCAGCGTGCAGAAGTTTCTATACAGGACAGAACCTGGGATATATCACTTCTGCCAAGAATGTATTCTCTCCAGAGACAGGAGCGAATGGTGTGGTAAGCAATGGTTATGCTTTGCCAAAAAGTGTTCTCTTTGGTGTTAACTTGACTTTCTAATATATTAAAACAGACTGATATGAAACAAATTTATAAAAAATACATTACGAGCAAGCGCATTTATTGTGGCTTTGGGAATGGTTTCCTGTGATGCACTGGATTTGGCTCCGATCGATTATTATGGAGATGGTAACTTTTGGAAAAGGAAGGAGCATGTGGTCTCTTATATGGATGGTCTGCATAAGAACCTGCGTGATAAGATTTTCAGACACCAATATGAATTAGGTGAGGCCCGTGGAGGAACAAGTAAATGGGTACTGCTGTAGATGGAACATCCTTGAATTATCAGAGTATGGTTTCTCAGCGTCTGACTTCTGAAGATCCGGGTATTACAGGCTTTGGGGATTATTATGGAGTAATTGCCAATGTGAATATTTTCCTCCAAAAGACTAAGGAAGCCGATTACATGGAAGAAAGTGAAAAATCTTATTATCTGGCACAGGCTTATGGTTTGAGAGCATTCTATTATTTTGATTTGTATCGCACTTATGGTACTGCTCCATTGCGCTTGGATCCGAATGAAGTGGTGAATGGTAATTTCAATCCGGAAGACCTTTATATGGAACGTGCCAGCGGTTCAAAATTGATGACGCAAATTAAGGCAGATTTGGCAGAATCAATGAGACTGTTCGGTGATAATAATTCATTTGATCCTGAAAGCAGAGGAAATAAGAAATCTTATTGGTCAAAAGCTGCAACAGAGTATTTGGCTGCTGAAGTATATTTGTGGAATGCCAAAGTTTCAGTTGATGATAATGCGGCCAATGAGGCTGATCTGGCGATTGCTAAACAGCATTGTCAGAGTTTGATGGATAATTATGGTTTGAGCCTGATGGATAATTATGCAGATATTTTTGATGTTGAGCATAAAGGAAACAGTGAAATAATCATGGCTATTCGTTATATGGAAGGGGAAGCTTCCAACTCTAACGGTACTTATATGTATAATTATCAGACGGGTGCTTGGAAGACAATCGGTTACAATGATGAAAACGGTAATGCTATGGGTGACACTTTGCAGGTAAGAACCAGTGGCATGCAACGTATCGAATATTTGCCGGAATTCTTTTTTGCCTATGAGAAAGGACGTGATAGTCGTCGTGATGTAAATTTCCTGAGTGCCTATAGCAAGACTGATAATTCTTTCTTAGGAACTGTATTCAAGAAAATTATGGGACATCTGAATGCAAATACCAATAGCTATATTTGGGAATGCTGATGCAGTGTTGTATCGTTTGGCCGGTGTTTATTTCATGATGCAGAAATTGCCAATATGGAAGGAGGAGATGTTGCCCAGTATATCAATCCGATCCGTAAACGTGCATACGGGGCTAGTTGGAATGAGGCAACAGATGCTTATGTCAATGGTGATTTCACGCAGAATGAATTAGCTATCTTGGCAGAAAAAGATAAAGAAATGTTGGGCGAAGGTCAACGTTGGTATGACTTGAACCGTATGATGCTTACTAAAGGAGGAGATCACCTGGTTTTCTGTAAAGAAGGTAGCAAGGACGGGCAAGCTCCTATTTTGAATAAATCAACAGAAGCATATAAAGTTTTTTGGCCGAGTAGAAACAGAAATGTTAAATAAGGATCCGAAGCTTGTTCAAACACCTGGATATGAAAATGCAGCGGTGAATTGAGCTATGTGCATTGTAAATTGATAGATTAAAGATTATATTAATAAAGTTAATCATTGAAGGACGGCAAGAGATTGGTATATTAGGAATAAAAGATACAACTCTTGTCGTCTGTTTTTGTATGTTATGCGAAGTTTTTTTGTTTGATTGTGTCTGGCTTCCTTATTTCTCTGCCTGTAAGGCACAGACAAACTGGGATCCAGAGCAGCATGCAGTTATTGTATCAGAACGGGGGGACGGGCGTTTTACAAGTTCATATGCCATAGTTCATCAGCTGGTTAAGAATACCCGTCCATCTTTGTCTTTTCATAGTGAGATGAGGCCGGAGGAAATGCCTGTATGGCAGTCTGAGGTACGGCAAACCATGATGAAATTAATGGCCTTTCCTGATTATTTACCGGAAAGAAGCTATATGCGTAAGTCAGGAAAAACGTGATGGATATACATTGGAAAAATGGGAGTTTTATCCGTTGCCTCAGGCCCTTTCTACTTTTCTAGTACTTCGTCCGAATCATTTGTCCAAAACTGTGCCTGCTGTCTTGTGTATTCCAGGCTCTGGTATGAGTAAAGAAGGACTTGCCGGTGAACCGGGTATCTCGGAGAAACTAAATGATAATTATACTTCAGAGAAGGTTTCCATGGCACTAAATTTTGTTCGTAAAGGGTATATTGCCGTTGCTGTGGACAATCCTGCTTCGGGAGAGGCTTCAGATTTGGAAATGTATACTCGTGGAAGGCAATATGATTATGAAGTCGTTTCTCGTATGTTGCTTGAAATAGGATGGAGTTATTTGGGATATACTTCCTGGTTGGATATGCAGGTTTTAGATTGGATGAAGCAGGATCCGGATATTCGAAAGGATCGTATTATTGTGAGTGGCTTTTCTTTGGGGACGGAGCCATTAATGGTACTGGGTGTATTGGATCCTTCAATTTATGCATTTGTGTATAATGACTTTTTATGTCAAACTCAAGAGCGTGCTATTGTTATGACCAAACCTACGGAAAAAGGTTATCGTCCTTTTCCTAATTCAATTCGTCATTTGATTCCTGGTTTCTGGCATTATTTTAATTTCCCGGATTTGGTTGCAGCTTTGGCTCCGCGTCCTCTTATTCTGACGGAGGGGGACTTGACCGGGATTGGGAATTAGTCAGAAAGG
>ENA-OQHA01000471-OQHA01000471.1-human-gut-metagenome-genome-assembly--contig:-NODE-471-length-20134-cov-2.663018_pt1 | contig 20134 bp, 22 predicted proteins | sample MGYA00242558_ERZ504707 | MGnify/ENA primary metagenome ERZ504707 (study PRJEB26092, sample SAMD00036197) | human gut metagenome | host: Homo sapiens | study: EMG produced TPA metagenomics assembly of...
GTTTTCAATAGCAACAACATTGTTGGCGATTTTTAATAAATGAACAGTAAGAAACCCCTTGCCTGCCCCAATATCTAAAACCGTATCCTGATTACTTATTTGCTTGTCTTATTGCATCTTTTATTAGCACTTTATCAATAGTAAAGTGCTGACCCGTAAAACGAACGGGCAATTTCTTTTTTGTCATTAGTAACTTCTTACAGGTGAATACTTGAATTCAAAGTGTTCCTTTCTGAATTTTCCTAGCCTGAATAATTCATAGTCTCCACAAAAAAGAGAACGCCCTTCTTGTATATTTGCAAGAAAAGCATTAACTTTAAGGTGTTAAAAATAAACTTAATACCGGCGTTCTCATGTGCAAAGATACAACAAATAACGGAGTCAGTCAAGAGAAAAATCTTTTTTCTTTTCAAGACGTGCTTCCTGACAGGAAAATTCAGGTCGATTTCAATGCCCCGGACATCTCGTCCAATGGAGGACTGGTGCTTGTCGGTCTAATGAAAGACAGCATAGCGCGAAAGATAGCGCGCCTAATTCCGGATTATCGAAATCAACTTTTCGTACAGCATTCCTACGAAGAGATGGTCTGCCAGCGTGTCGGACAGATAATGTGCGGCTACGAGGATGCCAACGACTGCGACCGCCTGCGCCACGACAGTGCCCTTAAGATGAGCGTGGGCCGCAAGGCATCGGATCCCGGCCTGTGCTCACAACCGACGATGACACGGCTTGAGAATCATATTGACAAAAGGACCTTATGGAAAATAGCAGAACTGTTTGTCAAGGACTACATCTCATCCTTCGACAAAGCTCCGCGTAAGATTATTCTTGACGTTGACGATACAAATGCCAACACATACGGGGCGCAGCAGCTGTCGCTGTTCAATGATTACTATGACGAATACTGCTACATGCCGATGGTTATTTTCGACGGTATGAACGGCAAGCTGATACTTCCTCTACTGAGACCGGGACGACGCAACAAGTCGCTGAACATCTTCGGTATACTGCGCAGAGTCATTGAATACATCCATAAGGAATGGCCTCACACAATAATAGAACTCCGCGGGGACAGTCATTTCTGCAGCCATGAGTTTATGGACTGGGTCAAGACACATCTTTATGTGAGATTTATCACAGGCTGTCGGGCAATCCTGCGCTTATGAAGAAAATCGACAAGCAATTGCGCCGTGCCAAGGGGGATTTCGAACTTCACCATGAGGATGTACGCCGTTACTACAGCTTTGAGTACAAAGCCAAATCATGGAAATACAGACAGAGGGTGATTGCAAAAATCGAAGTCTCCGACAAGGGTGTAAACGTCCGCTTCATAGTCACAAGCAACCGTAACAACAAGCCCGAGACAGTATATCGACGTTACTGTAAGCGCGGCACAATGGAGCTATGGATAAAAGACCTGAAGTATTTTCGAGCCGACAGGATGTCGTGCAGTTCTTTCAGAGCCAATATGTTCCGGCTGTTTCTATATGGCGCGGCATATGTGACCGCATACCGTCTCAGGTCGAAGGCTTTCTCCAATACAGAGGTCGGCGCCTTCACGATGGACAGCTTCATGAAGCGGATTATGCTGAGTGCCGTCTTCATAGTCGAAAAAAAGACTTTTATAAGGTTCAGCTTTTCCCCACACCATCGACACCTTGAAGCTTTGTCGCAAGCCTTGACGAGACTCTCTGCCTGACAAGTGGAATAATCTGAAATCAACCTGAGTCCGATTCTGTAATCGGACTTATAAGTCATATCCGCTCCATAAAAATGGACGTGATAATCAGACCTGAGCATGCCGAAATCAAGGCTTCGGACAGGATTATAACTCTACATCAAGCGGTCATTCGATGATAGACATTAGTTGGAGGCTTCAGATTGTCCCCATATCTGTTTTGATAACCTGAAATGAATCCACTATGAATAATGTAGGTTAAAGACCTCACTCACTTCCTCTGCTCCACTTCCCTTCTTAAGTACCATTGAAGGCATCAGCTCCCTCACCATTTCCGTGCACAAGAATACTTATAGATATAATATTTATCCGGATATCGAAGCCAAAGGTATGTGGTAATTGCATTTAACGTCTGATAATGTTGCTTACCCTTCCCCCATAGCCTCAATAACTCATCTGCATTTTTTCGAAACTGATTTATCCGAAAGACAACATTCTGATTCTCATCAAATAGCTCTCTAAACATTTCGCGTACTTTTGTTTCATCTAACTCACAAAACTCTTCTAACATATTCCTCGGATAATTATTCATTAAAGTCAGCAAATTTTCCGTCTTACTTAATGCCTGTTTCAGCATACCCTTAAAATTAACAGCTTCAATGTCCCAGTAAGCAAGGAAACACCTTACAGCTTTCCATTTGTAAAGTTCAATAGAAAAATACTCTTTAAAATAGACTTTATACGCTTCAATGATTTTAGCAAGATTGCTTGAACTTATGTTTATCATAATTACTAGGCCTTTAATCCATTACTCTCAGAAATTCTCAAGTCAATATATTCTCCCGAAATTCAGGAACAAAGCAAGCTCCATTGATCTCCCAATAGCAGATTCAAGAAAAACATTCCAGATATACGGTGTAAAATATTCATGATTCAGAATCTATTTTTGCGAATTTAAAGAATAAAAAGCAAATACCCAAACTATTTCTTCTTCTCCGGTTACATACTGGTAAAGAAAGACTTTTGTTGACATTCTAATTTTGCTTATTAAACGCCGATTCATAGCCATAGGAAAGACATATCACATTTGTCAGCCTTATGAACTCCATTTCAATTTGTCATTATGTTAATTCCACCCTTCTAAATATCCCCTATTCATAGAACTTTATTACACATGTTACATATTTTGAATTCTCACAAGTCCGCGAAATATCATTCAGACATATAAAATACAAAATCCGCAACATGCAGATTACAAAAGCCTGCCTTATCAAAACCAGAACAATACATTTTCGCGTAAAAAGCAGAAACAGGAACACTGATTTGGAGTCTGTTTTTTCCCGCTTCCAGCTTTAAAATCCCTTTATTTCAGCTTCCCTCAAAAATGTCGAAGCGTTTTATCCAATATAACGAAAGGGTTATGTAAAACAATTAGGCGCATAGCCACATTTATCTCAGCGTTTTTCATCAAAAGATTCGGCTCGTTACGTTAATAAAGGACTATGATTTAACACAGGAAAAGATTATAACTGTCTTTTTCATCATTTCAAATAAAAGAGCATTAACCTTTTCATCCCGAACGAAGAATTCAAGAGAAATCAAAGTCAGCATTTTTACCTGCATCATCAAATAATGTCAAATTTTCGCTCTCATTTATAGCAAAATAACATTAGTATAACCAACTATTTCTATACTACTTTCAGATATCGCGGCATCACAGGTTTCTCCAGTTTTCAAGTGATGTTCACAGGAAAATCACCATGTGAGGAAACATAATCTACCAGACTATATTCGTCTTTCTTTAACATTGCTTGCTGATTTCAGAATTTCATGCTCCCCTTTTCTTAATCTCCTTCACCACTTCCACATCTGCCGGAAGCCACGCCACACGATCCAGTTCGTCCGCACCCAGCCAGGCAGCACTCTCATGCTCCTTCAGTACCAGAACTGCCCGAAACTACGGTACACAGATAACAATGCATCGTAAGGTGGAACGAAGGATAGTCACACTCCACCGTCGTGAGAAAGGCATCCACCCGGATATCCGTATCGAGTTCCTCGCGGATTTCACGCATCAGAGCCTCTTCCCGGCTCTCACCCGGCTCCATCTTTCCACCGGGAAATTCCCAGTAGTCCTTAAACTCGCCGTAACCGCGCTGGGTAGCGAAATACTTCCCGTCGCGGCTCATCACCGCAGCTACAACTTCGATGCGTTTCCTCACCTCACGGCTTTCTCCTTCTCCCGCAATGCTCCAGAATGGGACAGACTTCGCATCGGCAAATTCCTTCATCCGCCAGGCTGACTCGAAACCGCTGGCCACAAAGTGCATGGGAACGAAAAGTCCGACCTGAAACCTGTCAAGAAACTGACGGGCTCCGCGGGTATATCCGTTGCCGATGCGGCCGTCCACGGGAAACATCACCACATCGAAACGGCCGGCAAGTTTACGGATATCTTTCAGCTCGCCCAGAAAACGCTTTTCTTCCCTGGCCGGATCAATATCAACGCCGAAATCGGGACTATAAACCAGCCCTCCCTGATAGTCGTCGGTCAAAAAACGGGCATACCAGTTGTTCAGGTCGCCGGCATGAAAAAGACGCATGCCGCCGGTTTCCACCACCCACGACACACCGCTATCGTTACTTCCCGTAGCCGTCACGCGGAGATGTTCGTTTTCCCACACGGCTCCTTTGCCCAGCCAGGCATCAGCTTCTTCCTTTCCGGCCCGTCGGTGCTTCAGAATGTCTTTCGAAAGAATGTAGCACACGTTTGCTTTCCGGGTTCGCCAGGAAAAGATCTCCCGGTTGAAATGATCTTCGTGGAAATGGCTGGAAAAGACATACAGAGGCTTCGATGACTCCAGGTACCGGGACATGGCACCCGCCGGATCCATCCAGTAATCAAACACGAGAATGCAGCGGTCAGTCTCGAACACGAAACCGCTATGAAACAGATAGGTAAGTTGCATAAGCTGACTGTTTTTTATTCTTCCATGCGTCCATATTTCATTTCTTCCCCCTGCTTGTCATATTGCTTGCGCTTACCCACAGGAGGATCTGTAAGCGTGATACGCACCACCGCCGTACGATGAAGACTCCGGCGAACCGCATCATCGAATGCATCCATGTGTTGCGGCAGGAAACGCTGGCTGATGATACGGAGAGCTTCAATCTTTTCCGCATCCCCGGTCACCAGTTCCGCTCTTCCGAACGCAATAGCCGAACGATACTGGAGAGTGAACGATCCGTCTTTGGGCCCTACCGTAGGAGCACACTTCGTTACGGCCGACAGACATACTTCCGGATGAACGGCAAGAGCATCCAGCTTGTCCCCTTCCGGAGCACAATGGAAATACCAGATGCGGCCGTCCGCACTTGCCAGTGAAAGAGGTACCCCATAAGCCGTTCCGTCAGGCCGGGTGAAACTGACCGTTATATAAGGAGCCTTGCGCATGACTTCCAGCGCCCAGGCACTGTCCATTTCTCTACTTACTTTTCGCATATCACCGTCTTTTGAGAGTTATTACAATACAAAGGTACAATGCGGCCGGGAAAAATCATACAGAAGGGAAAGAAAACACGCATCAGGAAAACACTTTCCCCCACAGGGAAAACGATATTTTCTTCCTGCGAAAAATAATTTCCGGAAGAAACTTCTTTCCGTTAACAGATTTTTGCATAAACCCGGCCTTTCATTTTTGGCGGACCGAAAACGAGCAAGTATCTTTGTGAACACGAAAAAGAAGCGACCATGGAAAAAGACAAAAAACAAGTTCAGACGAAAAACAATCGCAAAGAGTATACACAGGCCAATCTCAACTGGCTGGCCAGCAAGAGCAAAGAAACGGGAGTCAGTCCGCTCCCGAAAGGGATCTGTTACAAATCACTGGCCGAAGGACGGGCTGACGGCAAACATCCCGGCCCACGAAGCATCGTCACCGTCCACTACACCGGCCGTACCATCGACGGAAGAATATTCGACGACACACGGGGAGGAATCCCGGCTGCCCTCCGGTTGAGTGACCTGATCGACGGATGGATCATCGCACTCCAGCGGATGTGCATAGGCGACCGATGGGAAATCTACATCCCTGCCGAAATGGGATACGGCAAATTCTCCCAGCCGGGTATTCCCGGAGGATCAACACTGATCTTCGACATCGAACTGCTGGGCATCGCCTGAAACATTACCGGGAAGCCGGAGCTCCCAGAAAGCCACGGCCGAAGCAGCCGCCACATTCAGTGAATCCACTCCATGATACATGGGAATACGGGCCACGTAATCAGCCCCGTCAATGGCCGTCTGAGGAAGACCGTCGCCCTCCGTACCCATCACCAGTGCCAGACGGGACTCCTGCTTGAGAAGCGGATAGTCCAACGGCACGGAACGGTCGGTAAGGGCCAGAGCAGCCGTCTTGAATCCAAGCTCTTTCAAGCACTCCAGCGGACGGTCGGCCCATGTCCAGGGAACCAGAAACACGGAACCCATAGACACACGTACAGCCCGCCGGTTCAACGGATCACACGAGTCGGGAGTCAGCAACACGGCATCAATTCCCAAAGCTGCGGCCGACCGGAAAATGGCTCCGATGTTGGTGGTATCCACCACCCCATGAATCACCACGACACGACGGGCATCCTTGCACACCTCTGCCACTTCGCGTACACACGGACGACGCATGGCACAAAGCACTCCCCGCGTCAGGGTATAGCCGGTCAGCCGGGCCAGCAAATCCCGCTCACCGGTGTACACGGGAATATCTCCCACCCTGGCAAGGATATCTGCCGCATCTCCCGTCAGATGCCGGCGCTCACAAAGCAGGGACAAAGGCTCGTAACCGGCATCAAGAGCCACCCGGATCACCTTGGGACTCTCGGCAATGAAAACACCTTTTGCCGGATCGAGCCGGTTGCGCAACTGAGCTTCGGTCAAAGCGCTGAACACATCCACTCCCGGATGGTCCAGCGAAGTTATTTCTATCACAGGCATATATTCACAGAATGTCTCTAAACTTTGCAAAGATACGAAAAAGTTATTCCAACCGGCATACACCTGCTGGTTTTCGGCTTTTCTTTGTTACCTTTGCAAGGCTAATCAAACAAAGAAATACAACATGATACATTTTGACACAGACTATATGGAAGGTGCCCATCCGGAAGTGATACGGCGCCTGACCGAAACCAATCTGGAACAGACCGCAGGATATGGAAATGATCCCTATACCGCCCGTGCAAAGGAACTGATCCGCAAGGCATGCGGACAGCCCGGAGCAGCCGTACATTTCCTGGTAGGAGGTACACAGACCAACGCAACCGTCATCGACGGGCTTCTGGCTCACCACGAAGGAGTTCTGGCCGCAGAAACCGCCCATATCAACGTACACGAATCGGGAGCCATCGAAGCCACCGGCCACAAAGTGATTACCCTGCCCCAGCACGAAGGCAAGCTACGGGCCAACGAGGTGAAAGCCTACATCACCGACTTCTACCGCGACGAAACCTATGAGCACATGGTTGCCCCGGGAATGGTCTACATCTCCCATTCCACCGAATACGGCACACTTATACGCTCGATGAACTGGAGGATCTGAGCCGCGTATGCCGCGAAGCTCATATTCCGCTTTATATGGACGGAGCACGCCTGGGATACGGACTGGCCTCTCCCGGAACAAACGTCACTCTCAAGGACATTGCACGCCTCTGTGACGCATTCTACATCGGCGGGACCAAAGTCGGAACGCTCTTCGGAGAAGCGGTTGTCGCACCCGACCCGAAACGCTTGCCACACTTCTTCCCACTGATCAAGCAACACGGAGCCTTGCTGGCCAAGGGACGTCTGCTGGGTATCCAGTTTGAAACACTTTTCACCGACGGCCTCTACGAGCGGCTCGGAGCACATGCGGTGCGCCTCGCCTGAAACTGAAGCAGGCTTTCGTACAGAAGGATACCGCCTGCATCTCGATTCTCCCACCAACCAGCAATTCGTATGCCTGCCCAATGAGACGATTGACCGCCTTGCACAGGAAGCAACTTTCGAACTCTGGGGACCAAGAGGAGAAACGGAAACCGTCGTACGTTTCGTCACCAGCTGGGCAACCCGTGAAGCAGACGTGGATACACTGATCAGTTTACTCTGAAAAACGATTTCTCCCCTTCTCCTCCCTGAAACAGGAACGGAAAAGGGGATTTCCATATTACGGAAATATTGCACGAAAGAAAAAAACACAGTTCCCGGATAAGAATTAGTTTAATATTATACCAAATAATTCAAAAAACACTATCTTTGCACCCATATTCAAGATTAACAGAAATGAACGAGAAAATTACTTCAAGAGAGTGTATCATGCAGCTGATACGCACCCGTATGGCATCACGTCACGCTATGCAACGCCTGCTACGGAACTCCAATGCAGGGATTACCTTCGAAATGTTACAGATCATGAGTTGTCTCTGGAGCGAACAGGGGGTCACCCAGCAGACTCTGGCAGAACGGACTGCCAAAGACAAAGCCTGCCTGACCAGTCTCATGACAAATCTGGAACGCAAAGGATTGGTTTGCCGGCATGAAAATCCGAAAGACCGGCGCAACAAGCTGGTCTATCTCACCGAAAAAGGAGAAGAATTTCACCAAAGGATTGCCCCGCAACTCAAGGAATATTACGACCGCCTGGAAAGAATCCTGGGAAAAGAACAGATCAAGCTGACCGACAAATTATTAAAGGACTTGCAGCATGCCATTGAGACCTATTGATTTTTTGTCAACATTTTTTCTCTCCTTATGCATTCCGTTTACCACCTATGCCCAGCATGATTCCCTCCGGATCAGTCTGGATGAGTTGTTTGCACGGGGAGCGGAACAGCACCTCCAGCTTCATGCCGATCGTCTGAAAGAGCAGATGGCCGAAGAGCGCATACGCGATGCACGAACCGCCCGGATGCCTGATATCTCCATCGGTCTGAAAGGAGGGGTGCTGGGACAACCTGTCGTATGGCAAAGCGGACTGAATGATCCGACCCGCCCCGACACTCCCGACTGGCAACCAGAACTACACCGTCGATTTTACCCAGCCTCTCTATCAGGAGGAAAAATCAAATATTCCATCCGCAAAGCCGGACTGGAGCAGGACATCGCACGGCTTCAGACTGCAACCGACCGGGCAGACATCAAACTGGAACTGCTCGAGCAATATCTGAACCTGTTCAGCCTCTACAAACAGGACCGGGTACTCAACCGGAACATTGAGGAGTCTGAACGCAGGCTCAAGGACATCTGGCGAATGATGGAAGAAGGCATTATCACAAACAATGACGTTCTCCGGAGTGAAATGCAACTGACCAACGACCGGCTGGCCGTCACCGAAACCCGAAACAATATCCGGCTGGTATCCCAACGGCTGGACATTCTGCTGGGCATGGACGAAAGATTGCTCCTGATCCCGGATACAACCCTGCTGGAACAGACTTTCCAGGCCGGTACCTACGGAGAGTATGTGGACCGGGCATTCCTTTCCGATCCGGCCATGCAGCTCATCCGGAAACAGACGGAACTGGCCGAAAACAACATTGCACTGACACGGGCCGAACAGCTTCCACGGCTTTCACTAACCGCCTCGAATACCCTGGCCCGACCCGTTTCACGCACCATGGCCGACCTTTATAACAACAACTGGAACATCGGACTCTCACTCTCCTATCCTCTTTCGGCGCTCTACCGCAACCGGCACCGCATGAACGAGGCCCGGCAAAACGTACTTCTGATGCGCAACACCGAAGAACAGAAACGGCAAGACATCCGTATGAAAGTACAGGCAGCCCTGCTCAAGCATCACGAAGCTACCGACCGGGTGGAATCCCTGAAACTCTCGGTAAAACAGGCCGAGGAGAACTACCGGATCATGCGAAACCGCTATATGAACCAGCTGGCCATCCTGACCGATCTGCTTGACGCCGACAACCTGCGGCTCAATGCCGAATTGCAACTCACTACGGCACGCACACAGGTCATTTACACCTATTATGGACTTCAACGGGCCATCGGAAACCTGTAACCCCATTCATACCGTTAACAATCAGAAACCGCCATGTCAGTACTCCATTTGAAATACAAGCGTCTGAAGAGACAAAAACGACGCAACATCATCCTGAACATTGTCTGCCTGCTTATCGCCGGATCAGGACTGGTCTGGACGGCCAACTATTTCTGGCGTTACATCAATTACGAAATCACCAACGATGCTTTCGTCGACCAGTACATCGCACCGGTCAACGTACGGGTGGCCGGATACATTCAGGAAGTGAGATTCCGCGAACATCAGTTCGTACACGAGGGTGACACACTCGTCGTCCTCGACAACCGGGAATACCTGATCCGCCAGAAAGAAGCGGAAGCTTCCCTCCTCGACGCACAGGGATCGCGCGACGTGCTGACTTCCGGCATACGGACTTCTCATACCCGCATCGCCGAACAGGATGCCAACCTGGCCGAAGCCAAAGCCAGACTCTGGCAGACCGAACAGGACTACCGGCGCTATGAACGTCTGCTAAAGGAAGAGTCTGTCCCCGAACAACAATATGACCAGGCCAAGGCCAGTTATGAAGCGGCACGTGCCACTATGATGCTCTTCTGCGCCAGAAGGAAGCTGCCCACTCCCAGTATGACGAAACCAGCAAGAAGCAGGTCGGAGTGGAAGCCGGGATCCTGCGTGCCGAAGCTGCACTTGACCTTGCCAACCTGAATCTTTCATACACCGTTGTCACCGCTCCGTACAGTGGCTATATGGGACGGCGTACCCTGGAACCGGGACAATATGTCAGCGCCGGACAAACCCTGTCGTACATCGTACGTCAGTCGGGTAAATGGATTACCGCCAATTATCGTGAAACCCAGATAGCGAATATTTACATCGGACAGCCTGTGCGCATCAAAGTAGACGGACTTCCCGGAAAGGTTCTGCACGGACATGTCACCGCTATCTCCGAAGCAACAGGCTCCAAGTACTCGCTGGTTCCCACGGACAACTCGGCCGGCAACTTCGTGAAAGTGCAACAACGCATCCCCGTGCGCATCGATCTGGATGAAGCCGACGAAAAATACATGAGCCTCCTGCGGGCAGGCATGATGGTCGAAACCGAAGCTCTGAGAAAGAAATGAAAACAGCCCGTGAACTTGAAATACCTGTCCGTACGTGGGTTCCCGACCGGATAGCCGTCGCTACGGTCTTCCTCATCATGCTTCCCATCGCCATGCTGAACGGAACTTACACCGGTAGCATGGTAGAGGTATCGAACACCCTGGGAGTCTATACCGAAGACATTACCATAGGCTATTATGCGGCATCGGCAGGCATGGCCGTATCTTATCCGATTGTTCCCAAGATTCTGGGAGCCTTGTCCGGCAAATCACTCCTGCTGGCCGATCTGGTCCTCCAGTTTTTCCTGAGCTGGTTCTGTGCCCGTCAGGCCAATATCGACCTGCTCATTGCCGCCAGCTTTGTCATCGGATTTCTGAAAGGTTTCCTGATGTTGTGGGTCATCCGGCGCATCAAGTTTATCTTCAGCCCAAGGATGTGCGAAGTGAATTCTATGCTTATTTTTATCCGCTGGTATTCGGAGGCGGACAACTCTCCATGGTCATTACTGCTCTGTTGGCCTATCATTACGACTGGAAATACATGTATTACTTCATGATGCTGCTCCTGCTCGTGGCTATCCTGGCGGTCATTCTCTTCTTCCGTCATGACCGTCCTTCACGTCCCATCCCCTGGAAAGAACTTCATCCGCGCGAGATGCTCATCATCGCCACCGGTGTTCTGATGCTTATCTACGTCATCACCTACGGCAAAACTCTCGACTGGATGGCTTCCCGACGCATCTGTACCTATATTGTCATCGCTCCTCTGCTCGTGGCAATATTTCTCTGGGAGCAGTTCCACTCAACCCATCCTTTCGTAAGCCTGAAGCCACTCTTCCAGTGGAAAGCCATTCTGGGTTATTTCTACATGATGATGGTTATGTTCTTCAGTACCTCTACCAGCCTGCTCACCAGCTATCTGACCACCATCCTGCGTGTAGACAATACGCATAGCTACACACTCTATATCTGGCTCCTTCCCGGTTATCTGGCCGGAGCTTTCATCTGCTTCTGGTGGTTCCGGTGGCAACGCTGGCGTTTCCGTTTTCTCATTGCCGGCGGTATGGGATGTTTTGCCCTGTTCTTCGGCATGCTTTATTTCGGGATCTCTCCGGACAGTACCTACGAAATGCTCTATCTTCCATGTTCCTGCGCGGAGTGGGCATGATGGTTCTGATCATTGCTTTCGCTCTTTTTGCCGTGGAAGACCTTCATCCCAAGTATCTGCTTTCCAATGCTTTTTTCCTGATCACTTTCCGATCGGTACTTACACCCGTCATCGCTTCGGCCTTTTATAGCAACACGCTCTACCGCCTCCAGCAGAAATACATGGTGGAGCTCTCGGAAACCCTGACCGCTACGGACCCGCTGGCCGCAACACGCTGGCAATCGACTCTGGGAAGCAGCCTGGCCCAAGGACATGGCATAGATGAAGCCACCCAGCTGGCCAACAATACACTTTACACCATTCTCCAGCAACAGGGTACGCTTCTGGCTTTGAAAGATATCCTGGGATGGCTTTTTGCGTAACACTGGTCATTGCGGTTGTGTCACGCTTCATTCCGTTCCACAAGACCGTACGTGTTCCGGTCATCAGAACCGGCGAAGATATGATCTGATCCGCTCCGGAACATACGGACATAAAAATGCACACAGGCATTTGGGAACATCTTTCCTCACGGAAGCCCGCCCCGCCTGTGTGCCGAATTTAATTTAACAAAGGTTTATTTCATCAATTCAGCCAATTTGGCTTTCAATTCATCACCACGCAGGTTGCGGGCAACGATAGTACCTTCCTGATCAACCAGTACGGTAGCCGGAATCGCACGTACGCCATACAGGGCAGCACCTTCACATTGCCATCCCTTCAGGTCAGACATCTGAGCCCAGGTAATGTTCAGATCCTTGATAGCCTTTTTCCAGCTTTCCAGGTTGTTGTCCAGAGATACACCTACGATACCGAATCCTTTAGCCTTGAATTCATTGTAAGCGGCAACAACATTCGGCATTTCCTGACGGCAGGGACCGCACCAGCTTGCCCAGAAGTCGATCAGTGTATATTTGTTCTTGGAGATAAAGTCAGACAATTTCACGCTCTTTCCTTCCGGAGTATTCATTTCAAAATCAATGAACTTCTTGCCTACCGCGGTCTTGGTACCGTAGCGGCATGTTCCTTCAGAGCTACCACACCTTCATCGTTGGCATAAGCGGCAGGGATCTTGTTCAGAAGCGGTTCTACCTTTTCGATGTCAAATGAAGATGCGAAAGATACGAGCAGATGTACACCTACCGGAGTTTCGATACAGTCAGAGATTGTCTGATAGACTTGTCCATTCCCTGTTCCTGCTTTTCGTCCAGAAGAGTCATGAGTGAATCACGTTGTTCGGCGGTCAGTGTAGAATCCTGCTGAGCTTGGTGTAGATAGCTTTCAGCTCTTCTCCGATAGCCTTGTAAGAGGTCATGAAGTTCTGATAGGTATCATTGCAAGGGGTACCTGAAACCTGGCTGTCCTTTTCATTCAAAGCAACTTTGATGTTTCCGTTTTCAACAAACAACAGGGTCAGCATGCGCTTGTCGTTCTTCATGTAAGTTACATAGCTGCTCTTGACGATTGAGTCGGCCTGACCTTTGAATTCAAAGGTACCGTTCTTTACGATAGCAGAATCAATCTTCACCAGGTTGTTGTTTTCAAAGTTCTGCAAATAAACGGTGTCACCATCGGCAACTCCTTCAACGGTTCCCTGAATGGTATAACCAGCCTGTTTCTGGCAGGCAGCCAGTGTCATCATACCGGCAGCCACCCATAAAATACTTTTCTTCATATCAGTTTTTATATAAGGTAAATAATTTTTCCGGGCAAAGATAATCATTTTCTCCGTACGCTAAACGCCAGCAGGCAACAAAATGTGTAGGTCCAGTAAAGCCACGTCTCGGAAATGCCGGCAAATGCGGCCAGTCCGGTATAATCCAGCACGGCAAAAAACTGAACAACAAAGAATAAGGTAACAAATCCCGGAGCAAAATAGGCAAAACACCACGACATGCCGCGGACGATATCCCGGTCGTTCCGATAAAAATCCGTAGCAGATCCGTAAACCAGTCCGGCCAGCACCAGACCGAAAGCTGTCACACACCAGATTCCTTCCGAAAGAGGAGAACCGGACAAATCGCCTGTAATGCTCCTCACCAGTGTCCACGGTCCCCAGGCCAGGAAAGCAAGAAGCAGGACATATACTCCGAGCGAAACGGCCGTCATCCCCAGCGCACGGCGTTCCTTGCGCGACAGGTGGATGCCTTTCCCCAGCAAACGGAGGCAGGCTTCCGGGAAACGGGAATGGATGCACAACCCCAGTCCCAGAAAAAGGATCAGCAGACTGGCCAGCATCGGCGCACAAAGATAATTGTCGTCCGTATAACGAAGTGCCCAGCGAAGCCCCTCCGCGCTCAGAAAGTTCTGCACGTCTTCCCAACCGTAAATGCTTCCTACCCACGAGAGGAAAGCAACTCCCACCGTAAGCAGAAAGAATACCGATGCCGGATGAAAGAAACGGATGCTACTCTTCATCGGGTTCCAGATTATCAATATCCAGGATGCGCAACTGGAATGCACGGGTTACCAGCCGGCAGGCATTCACTCCCGTCCGCTCTTCCGGACGGAACAGACGGCTGACCAGATCGTTCTGTCTCTTTTCGATGGACTTGACTCCGAAAGGCATCCCCTTCAGTCCGGTAATCATTTCTTTCGTATATCCCAGAGCCAGATGGCGCAGAAGACGTTCGTCGTATTCGTCTATATCATAATTGATAATTGTCTCCTGTCTGCGCTGACCGGCCAGCACACTTTGTTTGAAACGTTCCACAATCTTCTCCAGAATCGGATAATTGAAGACAAGCTTCTTGCCGTCCATCACCGCCTGTACATCCGTAGCAGTCAGCAATTCCCCGGTCTTCAGGATGATACCGTCGGCTCCGGCCTCCAGTGCATCTACCCACAACTTTCGTTAAGCACTTCGCCGGTAAAGATCAGCACTTTCAGTTCCGGACGCTCACGGTGCAGGCGGGCACAGATGTCCACTCCGATGGTGGTCGATCCGCCCAGTCCCAGATCCAAGAGAACCAGATCAGGAGTCTGTTGCTGAAGCAGCTCCCAGAATTCAGCTCGGTCATGGCCGTACCGATCACCTCGGCATTGGGTATTTCGTGACGGAAGATTTCTTCTGTTCCTTTCAGTTCCAGCTTCACATCTTCCACAATAATAACTTTAAACTTTTCCATTTTTATCTTTAAGTTTTTCCTTACTTCCGCAAAGTTAACGGATAATCCGAAGATACATTCTCCCCTTCTCCATTTTTATCTTCTTTCAGTCCCGGTTTTAAGTTCTTTCACTCTTCATCCTTTTCCACCTTCCTATTCCGTACGTTTCAGGGGCAAGGTGAACCAGACCGAAAAGCCTCCGCCTTCAGCCGGCATGGCATTGATACGGCATCCTCTCCGCCCGGCAAACTCATCGTGATCGCGGATAATTTGCTTGCATACCAGATATTCCGTGCCGGCCAATACCTCAGACGAAGCCGACGGACACATGCGTGCCAGATCGGGATAGAACAAACCGTTCAGCACTTCCTGAGTGAAATTGCGCCGACGGTCTATAAAGTCGAAACGTACAAACTCGCCTTCTTTCCGGATCTTCAGTTCCAGCTTTCCCTCCTGAGCATACCGGAGCGACTCATCCACGAGATTTTCCAGCAGGAAACGAAGCAGGATTTCATCACCCGTCACCGACACCGGCTCAGCTTCTGCTTCCAGTTCCACCCTGAAGGCCAGCTTGCGTACGGCCTTTTCCACATACTTCCGCGTAAAACCGGCCAGACGTTCCACCGGTACTTCTGAACGCCGGAAAGTGATTTCTTCCAGTTGTCGGGAAGCACATGAACTTAACAGGGTAAATATATCCTTATAATAATCCACCAGTTCTGCCACGGTGGTAATCTGTTTTCTTTCTTCCGCTTCAGTGATACCCTTATCTGTGTTCAGGCGGTTCACAATCTGCTGGATGCGGTTCGGATAATAAATCGTCTCATGCTTGATGGTAGAAAGGCAATTGTCCAGCACCATATTCTGCACATGAAGCATATTCTCTTCATACGCAACCCGGTTGGATTCATCCTGAGCCAGTTCTATATCATGATACTTCCGGCCGACCTGTACCACCGTCGTATGCAAGGCCACGGCCAGATATCCGGCTACCAGTTCCACCAGTAACGGATCTTCTTCCCGGTTATCGCAACGGATCATTTTCAGAGCCAGCACACCCATGCAATGCCGTTCTCCGCCAATCTCTACCCACAAAGGAAGCAAGGTCCACCCCGTCACGTCGTTCCACATCTGCACCTGCTTTTCAAAACAGCGTGCCATACGTTCCCGGACCACCTCATCGCCCTCGCCCCGGTAGAAGGCATAGTTCAGGATATGCGATTCCTCATCATATACCGCCAGAGCCAGTCCCTCCACGGAAACCAGTTCACAGATTTCGTTGAAGACTCCATCCACCAGCCGCTGGGGAATCTCGTCCAACGCCTCGGAGTGAATGACCGACCGGGCAAATATTGCCTCATTCACCGTAAAGACCTGTTCCATCTTGTAGCGGTAATGCAAACGTCTCCGGAAATAAAGCACATAGTATACCACTCCACATCCTGCCACCAGCAGGATGAACAAGGTCAGTGCAATCCATTTGTTACCGGCCGATTGCTGCATCTGAATGCAATATTGCTCGAGAGAAGTATCTTTGGTGAGCTGCTTGTACAGAGCCGTATAAATCGTATTGTTATACCGGTAACAACGGAAATCCTTGACGGCCAGGGATGCTACGGCCGCTTCATTGCGCACATCCAGCAAAATAAAGTAGTCCGTATCGAAACGTCCGGCCAGCCAGTCGCGTTCATCTCCCCCCTCGGAAGTATAGAGACGGAGCAGAGGAACCTTCTTTCCGGAATAGGTCCGATAATGAAGATTCATATAATGCAAGGCACTGTCCGCCAGAGAAAGTGCCTCCCAATAGGCTCCCCGGACATTGCATTCATAAACCATATTCGCATAGTCATTGGCTACCCGCAACAGGCTGTCATATCCGGCAATACTGTCCGGAACAGCTTGTCTTTCATCCACCGGAGCGGAATGCATACATCCTCCTCCCAGGAAAGGCATGAGAACCAGCAAACACATTCCCAGCATTCTTCTGACACCCCGGGGTAACCGGAAATAAAAGCGGCTTCCCTTGCCAGGAGAACTTTCCACCCGGAAAAGACAGACTTCGAACACCGGACTCGTCTTCCGGTATTTCTCAATGATTCCCCGGCAATTCATCAGGCCGAAGCCGTGTCCTTTCTGTTTCTTGAGTTCTCCGGCATCAGCGGCCGTAGCCAGACCGATCTGTCCGGAATCGTAGACTTTTTCATCCTGAATCAGGCTGACATCTTCCTTCGAAAGTCCCGGACCGTTATCCGTCACGGAGATCTCCACATACGTGTCCGTTTCCGTTGCCGACACCTCAATGCGCCTCCTTCCTGCGTATATTTACGGGCATTTTCGGTCAAGGTATTGACCATGAAGAGCGTCAGTGCCTTATCCGCCTTCACCACGGCACCGGTTTCGTGCACGATCAGTTCCTGACGTTTCATTTCAAACGTACGGCGGCCTTTGCTGATCATGAGGAACAGCTCATTCAAGGCAAAATTCTCTATATTCAGACTCAGAGCTCCCTGACGCATCTTGATCCAGCGGGCAAGAATCTCATTATATTCATTGATACGGACAATCAGTTCGTCAATGTAACGGAATTTTCCCCGCTTCACTTCTTCCTCACGGGTATAGGAAGCCGATTGCAACTTATGCACCTCATTGGATACCCGGTCAATGTACGGCAAGATCCCCGTCACGATCGACAGACAGGCCTTCTTGAGTTCATTTCTCCGCTTGTTCTCCACCAGATGCTGCTCGTGAATATACCGTTCCTTGTCCAACCGCCTGCGCTCGTCTTCCAGCGAAACCAGATTCAGTCCGTTTTCCAGTGTCCAGCCGAGATAAGGCAAAAGCAGACGGACCAGTGCCTGCTCTTCCTTACGGAGCTTCTGGGGAAGTACCAGCAAGAGCTTGCCGACCGACTCATTCTTTCCGAGCGGAACCAGATCAAATCCAGCATGATCTTGTTTTCTCCGGAAGCTTCCGTCACATCTCCGGAAGACTCTTCTTTGAACATTTCCTCATCCTCGTCTTCTTCCTTCTGATTCAACAGAATGGAAACCTCATCCACAGGAAAGATGCCGGACAGTCCCTCTTTCAGTATCTGCCGGAGCACCTCCGTCACTTCTCCGATTCCCTGTGCCTTCACCGGAACACCACCGGTAATCCGGTGACAAAGATCCAGTACCATACGCAATTCAGACAGATAAGCCGTATTCCGTTTACGCCACCGGCGGTTCAGGAAAATAAAACAGACAACGAGGAGCAACAAACCGGCAACCACCAGGGCCAGAAGTACATTCAATTGCTTCGATTCACGTTCCAGAACGGCATACCGGCTCTCCAGTTCCTTGTCCTGACGCGCATAATCCAATATGTCCAGATAAATGTTCCGGTTATAGTCCGATTCCGGTTTGCGGTCCATGGCCGCATACGTCCGGCTTAACTGCTCCCTCAGCCGGGCAATCCATTCCGGTACCGTCTTGATACCTTCATCATTGATCCATTTCAGTTCGATGCATTCCGAAGAAAAAGGCACATAGGTGTGCAGACGGTCCGTCGTATCGGCACAATGATAATATTTTTCATGATGCCGGTTGACGAACTCCAGAGCTTCCGCCAGCATCGGCAAAGCCTTGTCCGGCATTCCGGCAAAGTTATAGCAGGTGGCCAGCGTCCGGTACGCTCCCGAAATCTGATACCAGTCACCATATTGCTTGAAAAGGCGCAAAGCCTCCTCCGCATAGCGCAACGGAAGGCTGTCCACAGGCAGGTCATCCTCATTGACCAGCCTCAACAGACCGGGACTTTTGGCCTCCAGTAAGGTACGGTTCCTCCTCATGCAAAGCAATTCAGCCATGGCCTGAAGCGAATTTGCCTCGAAATAAATATAGTCTTTCATCCGGCTGACCTGCAAGCACTGTACCAGACATTCAAATTCACCCAAAGTCACTTCATCGGGAGTCGGTGCCTCATACATTCCCCCTGAACCGCGCATATACACATAATACAACCATTGGGAGGTATCAGCCTTCAACGATTCTTCCGAAATGGCCTGAATGGAACGAAGTGCCGCCTCATCCTGCTGGAGGTAATAATAATACACACCTGAAACGATATAAAATTCCGAAAGTGCATAATTGAACCGGCGGTTCAGCCGCTCATCCGCCAGTGCCTCATCGTATTCCCGGATCCGCCTGATCCTTCGCAGAGCATTGTTGCGATAATCATAAAATTCCTTGTTCAGGGAAGTACGCTGGCAGACTCTCATCATGCCCACATCAGCAATCAAAGCCTCCACTTCATTCTCGCTTGCCACTTCCGCCCTGCGATATAATCGCGAAGCCTGTTCAAAGTCCATCCGCATAAAGCACAGAAAGCCATATTGTTCAAGGCTTCTGCACGTTGGGCGGGATGTCCTTCGGCAAAGGAATAGGCTTTTCCTGCCGCCCGGGCAGAAGCGGTCAGATCTTTATACCTTAGTTCATAGGAAAGCGTGTTCAGTGAATCGGCCTCTGCCGAATGATTCTCACGGCCGCCGCTTTGCCGCACGAGGACAGAAGCAGTCCTATTCCGAGGACTACTCCGCTTACATATCCGAAGAAAACCTTTCTGTTCATTCCCATATTCAGAAAAACAATGCCGGCATATACATATAATAAAGACTGCATCACAACCGGTATGATACCGGAAACGATGCAGTCCTCACTTTAAAGCGTTGGACAAAGTCTTATTTTTTTGATTCTTCCAAAGAAACTTTTCTAAATTCTTTCAACACTTTTTCCAGTTCCAAAGAAGCCTTACGTGCACGTGTTCCAGCTGCCTTGTTTCCTTTTTCTGCCTGCAAAGCTGCATCTTCCAGCAAGCTATTGCTCAGTTCTTTAATTTTAGCAATTAATTCGTTCATAATTCAGATGTTAATATATTAAACATGCCCAAATGTAATACAAATCCGCTAATCTGATACAAACGGCTGTTCTTCTTAATATCTTTTAACACAAAAGGCAGTTTTTCCCGACTGAATCCTAAGAGATTATACATCCGTACTAAAATTAAGGAATCAAATCGTTAGATGTTTCTTCAGA
>ENA-OQHA01000472-OQHA01000472.1-human-gut-metagenome-genome-assembly--contig:-NODE-472-length-20129-cov-2.943756_pt1 | contig 20129 bp, 30 predicted proteins | sample MGYA00242558_ERZ504707 | MGnify/ENA primary metagenome ERZ504707 (study PRJEB26092, sample SAMD00036197) | human gut metagenome | host: Homo sapiens | study: EMG produced TPA metagenomics assembly of...
CCTGTCTGCGCAGGGCGGCGTGAGCATCGCCGGTGTGATCGGTGCCTTTGTGCTGCTGATGGTGCTGGGTGCCTGCGCTACCGTGCTGATGGGTCCGAATCTGGACGCTTTGGCCGGGATGCTCTGATCTACAATGCCGCCTGCAAAGGCTGGCATTGCGGATTTCAAAATAGTAATAGGAGAATATGGATCATGATGAAGAAGTCACCAAAGCGTCATCCCTGCCGCCGGTCTTGCACCCGCGTGCTGCCCGCTACCAAGGCATGCCCAAGGGCATGCTGCCCATCGTGGACAAGCCCGCCATCCAGTATCTGGTGGAAGAAGCTGTGCGTTCCGGCATCACCGATATCCTCATCATTCTGGGCCGCAACCAGAGCATCATCGAGGATCACTTCGACCGTAGCCCTGAGCTGGAAGAAAAGCTGGCAAAGCCCGGCAAGGAAAAGGCTCTGGAAGAGTGCTTGGCATCGCCAACATGGCAAACATCCTCTTTGTGCGCCAGAAGCAGACGCTGGGTCTGGGCCATGCTGTGAACACCGCCAAGGCCTTCACCGGCGATGATCCCTTCGTGGTGATCTATGGTGACGACGTGATCTGGGGCGAGGACCCGGTCTGTGCTCAGCTGATCCGCGCCTACGAGGAGTTCGGCCGCCCGGCGGCAGGCGTTTCCGCAGTGCCATGGGAAGATGTGAGCCGGTACTGCAGCCTGAAGACCACCCCCATCCACGACAACTATTTCTTTGTGGACGACATGATCGAGAAGCCCAAGAAGGGACAGGAGTTCAGCAACTACTCCATTCTGGGACGCGTGCTGCTGACCCCGGAGATCTACGAGATCCTTGCCCACACCAAGCCCGGCGCAGGCGGCGAGATCCAGCTGACCGATGCCATGGCCGAGTATGCCCGCACCCGCGGCGGCATGACGGCCGTAGAGTTCACCGGCAAGCACTACGACATGGGCAACAAGCTCAAGGTGGTGGAAGCTCAGGTGGAGCTGGCCCTGCAGCATCCGGAGATCGGCGAAGAATTCCGCGCTTACCTGAAGGAGTTCTGCAAGACACTGTAACTTATCCTGAAAATAAAAGATCCTCCGGCAGACCTGTCGGAGGATCTTTTTATTGTTTACCCATTTACCTGACTGGGGTGCTTCTGCGGCGGCATCTTGGTAAAGAGTGCTTGAGCACCAGCGGAGTTGCCACGCTGGACACCACGATCAGCAGGATCACAGCGGTAAAGTAGACCGAGTCCACCACGCCGACATCCAGGCCCTTCTGGGCCACGATCAGTGCCACCTCGCCGCGGGTCATCATGCCAACGCCGATCTTGAGGGAGTCGCCCCAGTTGAAGCGGCAGATCTTGCCGCAAGGCCGCAGCCGATGATCTTGGTGATAAGTGCTACAATGACGAAGCAGACGCAGAACAGGAAGATTTCCGGCGTCAGGCCGCTGATGTCGGTCTTCAAGCCGATGGATGCAAAGAAGATGGGCGCAAAAATGATATAATTGCTGATATCCACGCGGCGCTCCACGTAGGGGGCATCGTCCATGGTGCACAGAACGATACCGGCGATATAGCACCGGTGATATCTGCAATGCCGAAGTATTCCTCGGCGATGTAGGCCATGGCAAAGCAGAACGCCATGCTCACGATGGTGATGCGCTGGGTGTGGGGATTGCGCTTGTCCAGCCATGTCATAGCAAAGTGAGCCACAACGCCCACGCCCACGGCAGTGGCAAAGAACAGCACCGTATTAATGAGCACCTTGCCCAGACCCGTGCCGGTGCCGGAGCTTGCGCCCAGTACGCAGGTGAGGACTACGATGCCGATGACATCATCAATGACGGCGGCACTGACGATGGTGGTGCCGAGAAAGCTCTTCAGGTGGCCCAGCTCCTGCAGGGTCGCCACCGTAATGGACACGCTGGTGGCCGTCATGATCGTGCCGATGAACAGGGCACGATAGAACTCAGGGCTGCCCACGGCAGAGAAGCCGTAGAACGCACTGTACAGCAGGGTGCCGCCCACCAGCGGAACGGCTACGCCCACGCAGGCGACCAGGGTGGCGATGGGGCCGGCCTTGATCAGTTCCTTCAGATTGGTGCCAAGGCCCGTGGTGAACATCAGCATCACCACGCCGATCTCTGCAAAGGTGGAGATGGCATCACTGGTCTGCACCAGATTCAGCACACAGGGCCGATGATCAAACCGGCAAGGATCTCACCCACCACCTGCGGGGCCTTGCACTTGCGGGCCACCAGGCCAAAGAACTTTGCGCTGAGGATGATGATTGCCAGGTTACGGAAAACCGAATACACAAAGAATCCTTCCTTTACTATAAAATTCCCAGAACCATATATACATTCCTTTCGAAGACGGATAACAGAGAGCAGAGAGACGGCCGATCCCCGGCTGCCCTGCCGTTCATCCTCTGAAAGCCACTATATTATATTCCTCTTTCACAAAAAAATCAAAATATTTTTTTATTATATCTTTTTTCGGAAAAAGCTTGACAGAATCCACACAGCTTGCTATAATAAATTGCTGTCTGAACAGACACGCCGCACACAAGGCGCGATGCCGCGTTTTGTGTGTACCCTTGGTCCTGTGATTGCAGGATCCTTAAGTCCAAAGGAGGTGCTACAAAATGGCAAAGTACGAAACCATGCTGATTACCAGCGCCGCTCTCGACGAGGAGCTACCGCCGCTCTGGTTGGTAAGTTCAAGTCCCTGATCGAGGCTAACGGTACGATCGATTCCATCGACGAGTGGGGCAAGCGCCGTCTGGCCTACCCCATCAACGACGAGGAGGAAGGCGTTTACACTGTGATCGACTTCACCAGCGAGCCCAGCTTCCCTGCTGAGCTGGACCGTGTGTACAAGATCACTGAAGGTGTTATGCGCAGCCTGATCATTGCTCACGAGGAGTAATTCTTCTGTGACAGAAAGGGAGACCGTAAAATGTTGAATGTTGTTGCCATCATGGGCCGTCTTGTGGCGGATCCCGAACTGCGCACCACCCCACAGGTACCAATGTGTGCAGCTTCCGCATTGCCTGTGACCGCAATTTTGCGCGTCAGGGCGAGCAGCGTCAGGCCGATTTCATCGATATCGTTGCATGGCGTCAGCAGGCCGAGTTTGTTAGCAAGTATTTCCAGAAGGGCAGTCTGATTGCCATTGAAGGCAGTCTTCAGACCCGCCAGTATCAGGATAAGAACGGCAACAACCGCACCGCTGTGGAAGTGGTAGCCAACAATATCAACTTTGCAGGCTCCAAAAACAGCAATGCAGGCGGCGGAGCAAATTATCAGAATCATTCTGCTCCCGCTACCAGAACGCAGCGCCTGCCCGCCCGGCCGCTGTGGAGGCAGCTCCCAGCTACTCTGCCGGCAATGCAGACGACTTCGCCGTCATCGACGACAGCGACGACCTGCCGTTCTGACACGAAACGGTCAATCCGTTAAAAATCCAATAGGAGGTAATAAGCAATGGCTTTTGAAAGAACCGAAGGCTCTCGCCCCGCACGCCCCATGCGTCGCGGCCGCAAGAAGGTTTGCAGCTTCTGTGTCGATCGTATCGACACCATCGATTACAAGGACGTGCCCCGTCTGCGTAAGTACGTCTCTGAGCGTGCAAAGATCATTCCCCGCCGTGTGACCGGCACCTGCGCTTATCATCAGCGCGCACTGACCATCGCCATCAAGCGTGCTCGTCACGTTGCTCTGATGCCCTACGTCAGTGACTAATCTTTAAAGAATCAACTCAATCAAAATAATCAGCAATCAGCAAAGCGCTCTCACCGATGACAAGGTGGGAGCGCTTTTTGTCTTTTTCTTCCGGCCCGGATGTGCTATACTGAGCTCAGGAGGCGTTTTATTCTTTTTTGAGGAGGTTTTTGTCATGAAAAAACGGTATCTTAGACTTGCGGCGCTGACGGCCGGTGTGCTACTGGCCGCACAGACCGGTCTTTCCGCTGCTGCGCTTTCTACCTTTGATGCAGCATACTACGCTGCACAGTATCCGGATGTTGCGGCCGTATGCGGCAATGACGAGGGTGCACTGCTGCGTCATTATCTGGATCACGGCATTGACGAAGGCCGCAAACCTTCTGCGGACGGCATTGCCGGTGATGACGAGCTTTCTTTGACCGAAGCGCAGTTTTCTTCCGTCTGGTCGCCGGTGGCCATCAACAAGCTGGCCCACTACAAGTCTCTCAAGCGCAAATGCACCGATGAGGAGTTTGCGCAGGCATATCAAGAAGCGCTGAAGGTGGTCACACCGCTGGCGCTCATGAGCCGGGAAAACCAGCTTTACGGCATTGCCTCTGCCTGCGTGCGGTGGTGGATGATGGCTCCATGCTTACTCTATGGAAGCCAACCATTACAACGACCCCTACGGTTATTTTGTACTGCGCACAGCATCCTGTGCCGGGTGTGCCCGGGCCACCGCTCTGTGTCTGGACATTCTGGGCATCCCATATGAGCATGTGAACGAGAACCAGTACAGCCACCAGTGGTGCCGCGTGCCCATGGAGGACGGCAGCTACTGGATCTGCGATGCGTTCGGCCTGTACTGCGGCCCGGAACCCGAACCCTATCAGCACCCGTATTTTTGAAAAAGCGGATAAACCATTTCAAAACTATGCAATGCCCGGCAGGCTGTGTTATCTGCCGGGCATTGCTTTTTTCTTTTTCCTTTTATAAAACCACTGCTCTATGTTGAAAAGTTACAAATCGGTACGGTTTTACCGGTTGTTTCTGATTTGTACCGGGAATTTGCGGAACTGTCGGCACATTTTGATTTGCGCGCAATTCAATCTGCACAAAAGCAGCTCAGAATGCTATGCAATTTTCACGAAAACACTTTTTGGTTATTGATTTTTTATGCAAATTATGCCATACTATAGCCACTGAAAACGTTCCCGACAACGTTCCCGAATCTATTACCGAAAGTGAGGTACTCCGACAAAATGCCGAATCTGACCATTAAGGACATTGCCCGGATCAGCGGCTGCTCGGTAAGCACCATTTCTCGTGTCATCAACGACCGGCCCGATGTCCGGCCCGAGACCAAGGAGCATGTACTCAAGGTAATGCGGGAGGCCGGGTTCGTGCCCAACACCAATGCACGACAGCTGAAGATCCAGCAGTCCCGCAGTCTGGTGTTCATGGTCAAAGGCACCCGCAATCTCTTCTTCTCGGACTTCTTAGTCCAGCTGCAGCGGGCCGCCACCCTGTATGGCTACAATGGCATCGTTTCCTATTTGGATGAAAACGCCAACGAGATCGATGCGCCGAAAGATCCTGCGGGAGATCAAGCCCAAAGGTATGATCTTTCTGGGCGGCAGCGTAGCCAACTTCAAAAAAGGCTTTGCCAACATCACAGTCCCCTCGGTGCTGACCACACTGGTCTCCGACGAGCTGGACTTTCCCAATCTTTCCATGGTGGGCGTGGATGACCGCGCTGCAGCCTACACTGCTGTGGACTACCTCATCCAGCAAGGGCATCGTAAGATCGCAGTGCTGGGCGGTCCGGTCACCAGTTATCCCAGCGTGATGCGCCGCGAGGGTGCACAGCAGGCGATGCAGGACGCAGGCATCCTGTTCAGCGACAAGCTGTACGGCCTGTCCAACTACGATTTTGAGTCTGCCTATCACGCCGTGAACAGCCTGCTGGCCCGCCGGGCCGACTTCACCGCCCTGTTCGCCATGAGCGATGTGATTGCCTTAGGTGCCATCCGCGCGCTGGCGAGCGCCGGGCTGCGGGTGCCGGAGGATGTTTCGGTGATCGGCTTTGACGGCATCACGATGTCCCGTTACTGTGTGCCTGTTCTGACTACCGTTGTGCAGCCCAGTGAACAGATCTCGCTGCAGAGCATTGAGTTGCTGGTGCGGCAGATCGAGCACGGTGCACCGGCCCAGACCATCACCTTGCAGCCGGAGCTGCAGCAGGGTGAGAGCGTGAGGGCCATCTAAACTTTGTACTCCCTCCGTCAGGGGACGGAGATTTGAAATAGTTTATTTTTAATAAGAAGGAGAACTTATTATGAAGAAAATGATTACTCGTCGTAACTTCCTGAAGGCCGCTGGCGTTTCCGCCGCTGCTCTGGGTCTGGCTGCCTGCGGCGGCTCCTCCAGCAGCACCGCTTCCTCTGCTGCCGGTTCTACCGCTGCTTCCAGCACCGCTGCAAAGGCAGACGGCAAGGTCTACTACCTGAACTTCAAGCCCGAGCAGGATCAGGATTGGCAGGATCTGGCCGCTGAGTACACCAAGGAGACCGGCGTGCCTGTGACCGTTGTCACCGCCGCTTCCGGCCAGTACGAGACCACCCTGATGAGCGAGATGGAGAAGAGCGAGGCTCCCACCCTGTTCCAGGTGAACGGCCCTGTGGGTCTGGCAAACTGGAAGGATTACTGCTACGATCTGTCCGGCAGCCAGCTGTACGGCGAACTGACCAGCGACTCTTTCGCACTGAAGGATGGCGACGCTGTTACCAGCATCGCATATGTCATCGAGACCTACGGCATCATCTATAACAAGGAACTGCTGAGCGCCGCCGGCTACACGCAGGACGATATCAAGGGCTTTGCTGATCTGAAGAAGGTCGCTGACGATATTCAGGCACGCAAGGCTGAGCTGGGCGTGGACGGTGCTTTCACCTCCGCTGGCATGGACGGTTCTTCTGACTGGCGCTTCAAGACCCATCTGGCAAACCTGCCCATCTATTACGAGTACAAGGCAGACGGCATCGGCTCCACCGACGCATCAAGGCACTTATCTGGACAACTACAAGCAGATCTGGATCTGTACATCACCGATTCCACCTGCGATCCCACCCTGCTGGCTTCCAGACCGGCGACGACGCTGTGGCTGAGTTTGTGGGCAAGAAGGCTGTGTTCTACCAGAACGGCACTTGGCTTACAATGACGTGAAGGATCTGGGCGACGACAATCTGGGTATGCTGCCCATCTACATCGGTGTGGATGGCGAGGAGAATCAGGGCCTGTGCACCGGTTCCGAGAACTTCTGGTGCGTGAACAACAACTCTTCTGATGCCGACATTCAGGCTACTCTGGACTTCCTGTACTGGTGTGTCACCTCTGAGGCCGGCACCAGCGCGATGGCTGACAAGATGGGCTTCGTCATCCCCTTCAAGAAGGCTAAGGACTCCACCAACCCCCTGATCGGCATTGCAAACCAGTATGTGGCCGACGGCAAGACCAGTGTTGACTGGTGCTTCTCCACCATGCCTTCCGAGGAGTGGAAGAACGGCGTTGGTTCCGCTCTGACCGCTTACGCAGCAGGCACCGGCGACTGGGACGGCGTTGTGACCGCCTTCGTCGATGGCTGGGCTAAGGAATACAGCTGGCAAACGGCTAAGCTCCTGATCGGTCTATAAAAAAGAACTGAACAGGGAGGCGGGCGAAGAAGTTCGCCCCGCCTCCCCTTTTTTGTTAACCACTCCGCATATAGGAGGTACATCATGCAAAAAGCCATCAGCAAATATTGGCCGGTGTTCGTGCTGCCCACGCTGCTCGCGTTCATCATCGGCTTTATCTGGCCCTTCATCTGGGGCATTTACCTTTCGTTCCAGCGGTTCACTACTGTTAGCAAGACCACCTTTGTGGGCATCCAGAACTACATCAACGTATTTCAGGATTCCACCTTCCTGCACGCCTTCGGCTTTACCGCAGCGTTCACTGTAGTATCCACCGTGCTCATCAACGTCTGCGCCTTTGCCATTGCGCTGGTGCTCACCCGCGGCATCCGCGGCACCAACATCTTCCGTACCGTCTACTTCATGCCCAACCTGATCGGCGGCATCCTGCTGGGCTACATCTGGCAGATCCTGCTCAACGGTGTGCTGGCCAACCTGCAGAAACCTCTGCTGGCGCTGGATGCCAAGGCCGGTTTCGTCGGTCTGGTCATCCTGATGTGCTGGCAGCAGATCGGCTACATGATGATCATTTACGTTGCCGGCCTGCAGAGCGTGCCCGGCGACCTGATCGAAGCCGCCAAGATCGACGGTGCCAACGACCGCGAGATCCTGTTCAAGATCAAAATTCCCATGGTCATGCCCAGCGTGACCATCTGCACCTTCCTGACCCTGACCAACAGCTTCAAACTGTTCGACCAGAACGTTGCCCTGACCGCAGGCGAACCCGCCAACGCCAGTGAAATGCTGGCCCTGAACATCTACAACACCTTCTATGGCCGTTCCGGTGCCCAGTGGAAGGGCATTGGTCAGGCGAAGGCTGTGGTGTTCTTCCTGATCGTCGTGGTCATTTCTCTGATCCAGCTCCACTTTACCCGTTCCAAGGAGGTGCAGCAGTAATGCCTAAACAGAAAAAAATGTGGGATAACATCCTCACCGTCATCATGACGCTGCTGAGTCTGCTGTGGATCTACCCCATCGTGCTGATCCTGTTGAACAGCTTGAAGATCGAGGGCAGCTTTACCACCTCCACCGTGTTCAAGCTGCCCACCGCCGAGACCTTTGCGGGCCTGAGCAACTACATTTACGGTGTCACCAAGATGGGCTTCCTTTCCAGCCTTGGCTACAGCCTTGTCATCACCGTTACCAGTGTGGCGCTGATCCTGCTGTGCTGCTCCATGACCGGTTGGTACCTCACCCGCGTGAACAATAAGCTGAGCAAGTTCATGAACCTGCTGATCGTGTTCTCCATGGTCGTGCCCTTCCAGATGGTCATGTTCACCCTGTCCAAGACCGCTGACCAGCTCAATCTGAACACCCCGTGGAACATCTGCATCATCTATCTGGGCTTCGGTGCCGGTCTGGCCGTGTTCATGTTCACCGGCTTCATGAAGAGCGTGCCCATGGAAATTGAGGAAGCGGCCATGATCGACGGCTGCAACCCCATTCAGATCTTCTTCAAGGTCGTATTCCCCATCCTCAAGCCCACCATGATCTCCACCGCCATCCTCGAGACCATGTGGGTGTGGAACGACTACCTGCTGCCCACTCTGGTGCTGGACATCAAGAAATACCGCACCATTCCCATGGCCATCCAGTACTTCCGCGGCGGCTACGGCCGTGTGGAGCTGGCTCCCATGATGGCCTGCATCATCATTGCCATCATCCCCATCATCATCCTGTACATGACCTGCCAGAAGTACATCATCGAGGGCGTGGTTGCAGGTGCCGTGAAGGGCTAAGGAGGTGCGCACACTATGCGTGCAAGCGGCATTCTGATGCCCGTTTTCAGTCTGCCGGGGCCTTTTGGCATCGGTACGCTGGGAAAAGAGGCCTTTGCATTCGTGGATTTTCTGGCCGATGCAAAGCAGACCTACTGGCAGATCCTGCCCATCGGCCCCACCGGCTACGGCGACAGCCCTTATCAGAGCTTTTCCGCCTTTGCCGGTAACCCCTACTTCATTGACTACCGCCTGCTGGCCGACGTCGGTCTGCTGACGGCCGATGAAGTGCCCGCCGCACGGCCTGTAGGCCCCATCGACTACGGCGCACTGTACAACGAGCGGCCTGTGATCCTGAAAAAGGCAGCCGACCGCCTGCTGGCAGCCCCCTCCCCCTCCTATGAAGCCTTCTGCGAGGCGCAGAGCTTCTGGCTGGAGGATTACGCCCTGTTTATGGCTGTCAAGCCGAACAGGGGCAGGCCGGCCTTGCGACTGGCCGGATGACCTGCGCTGCCGCAAACCGGAAGCCATTGCTGCCGCAAAACAGCGTCTCGCCGGTGCGGTGGATTACTACAAGGCGGTGCAATTCTTCTTCTACACCCAGTGGAACGCCCTGAAGGCTTACGCCAACGGCAAGGGCGTCCGTCTGGTGGGCGATATTCCCATCTATGTCAGCCCGGATTCCAGCGATCTGTGGACCCACCCGGAGCTGTTCCAGACCGACGGAGAAATGCATCTGACCCAGGTGGCCGGATGCCCGCCGGACGCCTTTGCAGCAGACGGCCAGCTGTGGGGCAACCCCCTGTATGACTGGCCCACGCACAAAGCCACCGGCTTTGCGTGGTGGAAGCAGCGCATGAAGCACGCCACCTCCATTTACGATGTGGTGCGCATCGACCACTTCCGCGGCTTCGAGAGCTATTACTCCATTCCCGCCGGGAACAAAACGGCGGCGGGCGGCCACTGGGAAAAAGGCCCTGACCGCGATTTTATCAACGCCATGCACGAAAACCTTGGCGAGGGCGGCATCATTGCCGAGGATCTTGGCTACCTGACCCTGGAGGTCAAGGCCATGCTTTCTGCCAGCGGCTATCCGGGCATGAAGATCATGCAGTTTGCCTTTGACAGCCGGGAATCCGGCAATTACCTGCCCCACACCTACCACGCAACAGCGTGGTGTACACCGGCACCCACGACAATGTGACCGCCGAAGGCTGGCGTACCAACGCCAGTGCCGAGGATGTGGCCTATGCCTGCCGCTACCTGCGCTGCCAGCCGGAAGAGCTGACCGAGGCCATGATCTGTGCCTGCCTTGCCAGTGTATCGGATACCGCTGTGATCCCTCTGGCGGACTGGCTGCATCTGGGCAGTGAGGCCCGCATCAACACTCCCAGCACCCAAGGCTCCAACTGGCAGTGGCGGCTCACCTGTCCCTTGCCGGAAGCACTGGCCGGGCACATTGCGCAGCTGACTGTGCTCTACGAACGGGCACAGTAATTCCCCGATCATTTTCTCCTCGTAAAAGCGTCTGCACCCGGAATGTGCAGGCGCTTTTGTTTTTTCTACAGAACATTTTTTCAGGACCAGATTATGGACATATTGCGCATTTTTGGGCTGACATCCGTGATTTTGCCGCCTTTCTGTAACAGTTTATTCACAAATGTATCATGATTTTGCGCATCTCTGCTCTTGTTATTTGGACACAGTTATGTTACAATTCAGATAGTATTATTGTCTGCCTTTGTGCAGATTCCACTACGGAAAGGAGTTCTTCCACCATGGATCATCCCAATCAGAATACCATGCTTTTACCGGCTTCCTATGCCGTTATCTCCGAAGAAGAAATGACCTATCTGGATGGCGGTCAGTCCATCTACCTTGGCTCAGCTTTAATCACGATATTTATTTCAACACCGATCAGTTTGCTACATTCTGCCAGAATGCAGCGATCAACCTGTTCGTGCTGATGACCAACTATTCCTTCCGGTACATCGCAGGCCGTGTGCAGTCCGGTCTGTCGAATGGTCTGAGCCTGTCCGGCACCTTCTATCACACCTGGGATAAGATGAACACCTGGAGCCGTATCGCTTCTGTGGCGTTGCCGGTCTGGCCGGTGTCTATGTCTATTCGCAGGTCATGAACGTCATTCGTACCGTTACAAGCATCTACGATCAGATCGTGAACCCCATGCCGAGCTTTGATGCCGCTCAGGCCGAGGAAACCGCTGCCGCCTGAGTTTGATTCCATTCCCGGAACGATCTTGTCAGAAAGGAGCTTTCTCCATGAAAAACCTTCAGATGCCGCATTCATACATTTCTGTTTCCGAAGAAGAGCTGCGCAGTATTTCCGGCGGCGGGCCGCTGGGCGATGCGCTGGATCTTTTCTTCAGCAATCTGCGTCTGGACGATCTTTTCTTTAGCGGCGGATTGATCTCACTTTCTTTCACCTTTGTGCCCATGCTGCTGTTCAATGTGGTAAAGACAGGCTTCAACTTCGTGGTGAGCGCCTACGATACCATCGCAGACCTGTTCCATTTTTCCCACGAGGAGCGGGACATGGTGCAGTATATCTCGGATCAGCAGCGCCGGGAAGAAGAGAAAGAGCAGGCTCAGTCCGCTCCCGGCCCGAAACCGGTTTTCTGAACTTCCCCAGCAGTATAAAGCATAGCAAAAACGCATCTGCAAAATCTTGCAGATGCGTTTTTGTTTTCAGATCACTTTCACTGCCCCCTGCTCCCGCAGACGCAGAATGTAGCAGCTGCCCTTGCCGAATACCCGCTCGATCTCGCTGTGATAGCGTTCCAGCAGGCTCTGGGGAACATACGCCTGAATGGTGCCTGCAAAGCCGCCGCCCTGCATCCGCCAGGCTCCCGTGCTGCCCTGCAGGATACTCTGGCTCAGCGCCAGTGCCACCGAAAGCCCCTGATGCCGCACATCGGTACTGCAGTAGACATTCTGGCATAGCGCAAAGGATGCGCGTCCGCTTTCCAGCACCAGCGCTGCAAAGACAGCAAACTGCCCGGCCTGCAGCGCGTCCCTCTGGGCAAGGGTGCGAGCGTTCTCTTCAAAATAGTGGATGGCGCGCAGCACCGCGCGGTCGCCGCAGGCTTTGCGCAGCGCAGGCAGTGCTGCCCAGAATGCGCTCTCCGTCACCTGTCCCAGCACCTTTTGCCAAGAACGCTGCGATCTGCTCCATCTCCTGCCGGATGGCTGCAAACTCACCGGTCAATTCGCTGTGGCTGCCGCGCGTATCGGTAACGCACAGGCTCATGCCCGGCGGCAGCAGGCCGTCGGCGTGGATCTTTTCCAGAACCGGCTGCTGGGGGTCTGCAAAATCCGCAAAGATAATGCCGCCCACTGCGCTGGTCAGCTGATCCAGCAGGCCGCTGGGCTTGCCAAAATAGGCATTCTCCGCATACTGACAGATCTTTGCCAGCTCCGCCGGGGCCAGACCGCAGCCATATTCTCCGTTCCAGATGGCAGCCATGCCCATTTCAAAGGCAGCAGAACTGGAAAGGCCGCTGCCGCGCAGCACATCACTGGCCGTGTATGCATCAAGCCGCCCACCGCTTTGCCTGCCGCGCGGAAGCCCTCGGCAATGCCGCGGATCAGGCTGGCCGAGTGGGTGCTCTCCCCTTCCTGCGGCCCCTCCACGGTCAGGTCGATCACATCCAGCTTGTTGAACCCGCGGGATTTGACCCGCACGTAGCCGTCTGTATTGTGCGCAGCCACGGCCACAAGATCCAGCGTGACAGCCGCCGCAAGGCCATAACCGTGCTGGTGATCGGTGTGGTTGCCGCCCAGCTCTGCGCGGCCCGGTGCCGAATAAACCTGCACCTGCCTGCCCGGCCCAAAGTACAGCTCAAACTGTTCCAGCGCAGCACAGTAGCGTGCCCGCTGCCGACAGATCTCCTGCGCCGCATCGCCATACAGTGCCCGGAGCTTATCGTCCCATTTGCGCCGCGATCTCATTTCGGAGCTGCGCACTGTTTGCCATAACGATTCCTCCTCAATATGCTGCTTTGGGATAGATGGGTATGTTACGTCTATTGTAATGCATCCAACCGCTTTTTTCAATTTCCAACGCTGAAACGCGAATTTTGGCACCCAGTTCAAAGAATAAGATGTACTTTTGTTGAATTTGCGGCAGATGTGTGGTATACTATACCAAAGATCGGGCACAAAGCTGCCCGCAACGTGACAGAGCGGAGGAAACGCGGCTATGGCAGATGTATATAAGCAATCCTTCAAACAAAATTATACCAATAATATTGAGCTTTCCATCTTCAATTGCGGCATCGAACGCTGTGCTCCGGGCCAAACATGGGGGCCGGGTATCCGCGACCATTACCTAATCCATCTGGTACTTTCCGGCAAGGGCGTATTCGAGGTGGGCGGACGCACCTGGGAAGTGAGCCAGGGTCAGCTGTTTTTTGCCCGGCCAAGCCAGCTGATCCGGTATACTGCCGATGAGCAGCAGCCTTGGGAGTACAGCTGGGTAGGCTTCAACGGTGCGTGTGCCCACAAACTGGCCGCGCAGCTCCCCTTCACCGACGACTCGCCGGTGCATCACACCCACGACCCCGATGGGATGCGTGCCGCTCTGGCCAACATTTATTCCTCCCGCGGGCTGCAGCCGCAGGATGAAGCCGCCATGGTGGGCTACCTTTATCTCTTCATCGCTTCTCTGATGAAGGAGACCAGCGCTGGCAAACCGCACACGGCTTCCTCTTCCAGCCAGTATGTGCTCAACGCCATCAAGTACATCCAGTTCAATTATTCACACGATATTTCCATTGATGATGTGGCAAAAAGCGTAGGTGTCTCCCGCAGTCACCTGTACCGCGTGTTCATGCTGAACGTAGGCAAAAGCCCCATCGATTATCTTACCGAATACCGCATCAACGAAGCCTGCAAGCTGCTGCGCGCAGGCAACCTTTCCATTGCCGAGGTCGCGGTGTCGGTAGGCTTCTTTGACCAGTTCTATTTCTCGCGGGTATTCAAGCGCGCCAAGGGCGTGCCGCCCAGCAAGTATTTTGCGGCGCAGGCTGATGCTCCCGCCGACGGCCCCGACCACCAGTAAAGGAGACCCTTCATGCCCTTACAGAAAAATCAAGTTCTCACCCTGCGCGTAGAGCGTCTTTCCAGCGATGGCAGCGGCGTAGCACACAGCCCCGACGGTGAGACCGTGTTTATTCCCGGTGCCGCCCCCGGCGACGAAGCCCGGGTGCGCATCGTTAAGGACTGCAAGCGCTACGCCTTCGGTATTCTGGACGAGGTGCTCACTCCTTCGCCGGACCGTATCCCGGTGGATTGTGCCGTGGCAGGCCCCTGCGGCGGCTGCAGCCTGCGGCATCTGGACTATGCTGCCGAGCTGCGCGCCAAGCAGGAGAATGTTGCAGATGCCTTTGCCCGCATCGGAGGATTGGATGTGCCTGTGCTGCCCATTGTGGGTTCGCCGGAAGTGAACCGCTACCGCAATAAGGTGCAGTTCCCGGTGGGCGTGGACAAAAGCGGTAAGCCCTGTATCGGCTTCTACGCCGGGCGCACCCACCGCATCGTCCCCTGCCCGGACTGCCGCCTGCAGCCCGGTGTGCTGAATGAGATCGGCAACGCATTGTGCGCTTTTTTGCAGAAAAGGGCATCCAGCCGTACAGCGAGGAGACCGGCAGGGGCCTTGTGCGTCATATCTTTCTGCGGCGCGGCGCGCACAGTGGCCAGATCATGGTCTGCCTTGTCTGCACCCGTGCCAAGCTGCCCTCCGCTGAAGAGCTTTGCACCCGGCTGAAAGCTCAATTTGCAGAGATCACCACGATCCTGCTGAACGTAAATGCTAAAAACACCAACGTGATCCTTGGCACCGAGACCCACACTCTGTACGGCCCGGGCTATATTGAGGACACCCTGTGCGGTGTTCCGGTGCAGCTTGGCCCGCTTTCCTTCTATCAGGTCAATACCCTTGCTGCCGAGCAGCTTTACGGCATTGCCGCCCAGTATGCTCAGCTTACCCCGGACGACCTGCTGCTGGACCTCTACTGCGGCATGGGCACCATTGGTCTTTCCATGGCAGCGCACTGCCGTGAGCTGATCGGTGTGGAGATCGTACCGGAAGCCATTGAAAGTGCCAAGCTAACGCTGCCCGCATGGGTGCAGATGTGGCCGCAAAGAGCCGATTTTTCTGCGCAGATGCCGGTCAGGCCGCCACCCGCCTTGCCGCTGAGGGCCTTCACCCGGACATCGTAATGCTGGACCCTCCCCGCAAGCTGCGACGAAGCCACCCTTTCCGCTGTCGTGCGCATGTCTCCCCGCCGGGTGGTCTACGTCAGCTGCAACCCCGCCACCGCCGCAAGAGATGCTGCATGGCTGGAACAAAATGGATATCACGCAGAGAAGGTGCAGCCGGTGGATCTGTTTCCAAGAACACGGCATTGCGAATGTGTGCTGAGCCTTTCCAAGGTGTGAGGTTTGAAAAAATGGCTATTCCAAAATATAATGAACTTTACTCGCTGTTCCTCTTTGCAATTCAGGACGGTGCCCCGCATTCTTCAAAAGATGTAAAGCAAATCATCTCTCAAAAACTCCAATTAACCACAGAAGAACTTGCCGAGCGGCTTCCAAGCCAACGCCAGCCAACCTTTGATAATCGCGTCAACTGGGCAAAAACTTATCTAAAAAAGGCAGGTTTGATTGATTCTCCACGACGCGGCATCTATATTATTACAAAAGAAGGCCTGAACCTATTAGCAAGTGGTGTTCAAATTACAAATGATCTTCTCAAGAACAGGTATCCTGCCTTCTCTGCATTTGTAAGTGGAGCTTCTATAGCAACTCCTTCTGCTTTGGACGGAACACCTTCTTCAACTGTGTCAGATACTCCGCAGGAAACTCTGGAGCGCACTTATTCCCTTATCAACGAGCAGCTTGCAGATGATTTACTTTCCGAGGTTATGCAGCAGTCTCCGGCATTCTTTGAACAGTTGGTTGTTGATTTAATGAAAGCCATGGATTATGGCGATGGTTTTGTTACAAAGTACAGCGGAGACGGCGGTGTTGACGGCATCATTCATGAGGACAAACTCGGATTTAACTTGATTTATATTCAGGCAAAACGCTGGGATCCCAGCACTACGATTGGGAAACCGGAATTACAAAAATTTGCTGGAGCTATGATGGGACCGCCGAAGATTGAGAAAGGGCTATTCATTACAACAGCCAAATTTTCTCAAGGTGCTAAAGATTTTGCCAATGCACAGCATATCATTCTTGTAGACGGGCAAAAACTGACCACTTTGATGATCGAATACAGTATTGGTGTATCCGTTGAGAAGACCTATTATATCAAACGTATTGACAGCGATTATTTCCCCGATTGACAAAAAAGATTGATGATTGTGCCTTGCTCTTGAATTGGTAAACATACATAAAAAGCGCCCGTCCCGGTTTTTCCCGGGACAGGCGCTTTGCATTTTAACCTTGTAATTTATCAGGACAGAATCATGCGGTCATTTGCAAACTCGCCGCCGCTGGCGATCTGGAACTTTGCCAGCAGGTCGGAGACGTGCAGGTTCTTCTTTTCCTCACCGGAAACATCATAGATGATATGGCCTTCGTACATCATGATCAGGCGGTTGCCATACTTAATGGCATCCTTCATGTTGTGGGTGATCATCATGGTGGTAAGATGGTTTCCTCCACGATTTTGGCCGAGAGGGTCAGCACCTTGAGGGCGGTCTTGGGGTCGAGGGCGGCGGTGTGCTCGTCCAGCAGCAGGAGCTGGCTTGTTCATGGTGGCCATCAGGAGGGTCAGCGCCTGACGCTGCCGCCGGACAGCAGACCCACACGGGCGGTCAGACGGTTCTCGAGGCCCAGATCGAGGCTCTTGAGCAGTTCACGGTACTGCTCCCGCTCCGCCCTGGTGATGCCGATGCGGAGCGTACGGGGCTTGCCGCGGCGGGCGGCAAGGGCAAGGTTCTCTTCGATCTGCATGGTGGCGGCAGTGCCGGTCATGGGGTCCTGAAAGACGCGGCCAATGTAGGCGGCGCGCTGATGCTCGCTCAGACGGGTGACGTCCACGCCGTCGATGATGATCTTGCCGCAGTCCACGGGCCAGACGCCGGCGACGGCGTTCAGCATGGTAGACTTGCCTGCACCGTTGCCGCCGATGACGGTGACGAAGTCGCCCTCATTCAGCTTCAGGTTCAGCCGTTCAGGCCGTCTTCTCGTTGACGGTGCCTGCGTTGAAGGTCTTGGAAACATTTTGTATCTCAAGCATTGTTTGCGCCCTCCTTGTTTGCCTTTTTGGCCGCAGGCTTTGCGAAATATTTGCCCTTCCAGTACGGCACGGCGAGGAAGACAGCCACGACAGATGCGCTCAGCAGCTTTAACAGGTTTGCGTCAAAGCCGAGGGTCAGCACCAGCTGGATGACGATGTAGTAGATGATGGCACCCAGCGAGACGGACACCAGCTTGAGAGCAAAGTTGTGGAAGATGCGGCTGAACAGGGCCTCGCCGATGATGACAGCGGCCAGACCGATGACGATGGCACCACGGCCCATGCTGACATCGGCAAAGCTGATACTGGCTCAGCAGTGCGCCGGACAGGGCTACCAGGCCATTGGAGACCGCCAGACCCAGCACCACATTGAAGCTGGTGTTGATGCCCTGGGCGCGGCTCATGGCGGGGTTGGAACCGGTGGCGCGGATGCCGCAGCCCAGCTCGGTGCCAAAGAACCAATACAGCACACCGATGACCACGGCGCTGACCAGAATGACCATGATGATGGGGTTGTGCAGGGCAAGCTCCTTGACCCAGCGCAGGGAGATCAGCAGGTCGTACTTGTCCACGTTGATGGACTGGTTGGCCTTGCCCATGATCTTCAGGTTGATGGAGTAGAGGGCCAGCTGGGTCAGAATACCAGCCAGAATGGCCGGGATGCCCATAAAGGTGTGGAGCAGACCGGTGACAAGGCCGGTGGCCAGACCGGCCAGCAGGGCGATGAAGAGCGCTGCCCAGACGTTCATGCCGGAGAGCAGGCACATAACGCAGACCGCGCCGCCGGTGCCAAAGGAACCGTCTACGGTCAGGTCAGCCACATCCAGGATGCGGTAAGTCAGGTACACACCAATGGCCATGATGCCCAGATGAGGCCCTGCGCACAGGCACCGGGCAAGGCACCGGCAGGTTGGCAAGTCTTGCAAGAATATCCAAAACGTTTTCCTCCTGTAACTACACTTTTTCTGATACGGGAAAGCGGAGAAGAGCAAAAATTCGTTCTTCTCCGCTGATTTTATTGTAAAGTCTCTTCGTTACTGCAACGTGAACTCTGCGCCCCTATCAGGGGAGCTTTCTGCAAAACAGACAGAGCGCCTGTTATTCCTCAATGGCCTCGTAACCCTCGGGAACGGTCATGCCAGGTCATCGCAGATGGTCTTGTTGTACTTCTTGGTCACGTTGGTGTACTCAACGGGCATGGTGGAGATATCGGCCTCACCGGTCAGAACCTTGGCAGCCATCTCACCGGTGGTGTAGCCCAGATCGTAGTAGCTGATGGACAGGGTCGCTACGCCGCAGCCGGAGCAGATGCCCTCCTCACCGGCGAACACAGGCTTCTTGGCCGGGCGGCAGATGCCGTCGATGATGCCGGTGTTGGCAGCGCAGGTGTTGTCGGTGGGGACATACACTGCGTCGTTCTCGTCGGCAGCCTTCTGGCAGACAGAAGCCAGATCGTTGGAATCAGAGAAAGCGTACTGGGTGGCGGTAACGCCCTTGGTCTCAAGGTACTTCTGGACCTCGTCCACCTGATACTGGCTGTTTGCCTCGGCAGAGCAGTAGAGCAGGCCCACCTTGGTGGCCTCGGGCAGCCACTCGGTGATCATATCCGCCTGCTGATCCAGCGGAGCCAGATCAGAGGTACCGGAGACATTGCCGCCCACGGTGCCATCGAAATCGGTCAGGCCCAGAGCAACACCGTACTCGGTGACGGAGGTGCCCAGAATGGGGATGCTGTTGGTGGCAGCCTGTGCGGCCTGCAGGGCGGGGGTAGCGTTTGCCATGATCAGGTCAACGCCTGCGGAAACAAAGCCGTTGGCGATGGTGGCGCAGGTTGCGGAATCATTCTGGGCGTTCTGGAAGTCGAAGGTGACATTCTCGCCGAACTGTGCGGTCAGGGCATCCTCAAAGCCCTGGGTGGCAGCGTCCAGAGCGGCGTGCTCCACCAGCTGGCAGATGCCAACGGTATACTTCTGGCCGTCAGCCGCTGCGGAAGAAGCCGCAGCAGAGGAAGCGGTGGAAGAAGCAGCTGTGGAGCTGGAGGAACCGCCGCAGGCAGTCAGGGCAGCAGCTGCGCCGCAGACAGCGGCGGCAGACAGGAACGAACGACGAGAAATTTTACGCATGATATTACTCCCTCAATTCTACTTCGCGGCAGCAGGACACCGCATGAAAGTCAGTATTCAAGCGGCCTGTCGCATCGCGCTGCCGCTTTACACTCGTGAAGTATATCACACTTTCCGCTCTAAAACAACCGGGAAACAGCCCGAATTATCAATCAAAGTAATTTTATCTATCACTTTTTTCGATGGTTCTGTGCCGCATCTGCATCCCTTCGAGCTTTTTCAGTTCCACCGTCCAGCCAGAGCAGTATTTTCTTCCAGCTGGGGGCGGTACTCTTTTGCAAAGTCGTACCGGTAATACAGCGCCTGCCACAGCTTTCCTGCATCCGCCGGGCAAACACCGGCTCAAACAGAGCCTCCAGCCGCTCCACGGTATCCTCCAATTCCATGCACACCTGCGCCCAGCGCACATCGGTGGCCTCCCGGGCGGGCACATCGTAACGGGCCAGATAATCCCCCACCCTTGCCGCAATGACCTGCCCGCCGCACTGGGTGGGCTGCAAAAAGTATGATACCTGACCGTCCTTCGTGATCTCCTGCGCCAGCGGGTAAAGGGCGCAGACCAGCGGCTCGGCATCGCGGATG
>ENA-OQHA01000473-OQHA01000473.1-human-gut-metagenome-genome-assembly--contig:-NODE-473-length-20007-cov-2.767606_pt1 | contig 20007 bp, 20 predicted proteins | sample MGYA00242558_ERZ504707 | MGnify/ENA primary metagenome ERZ504707 (study PRJEB26092, sample SAMD00036197) | human gut metagenome | host: Homo sapiens | study: EMG produced TPA metagenomics assembly of...
TGACAACATTCCTGCCGGAGAATTCCGTGTCAAGACCAAGCCCATCATCAAGATCCCCGAAGGAAATTACTCAGCAGCCGTAGAAAGCAGCCGTGGAGAATTTGGTGTCATGCTTGAAAGTCACGGAGACAAGACACCTTACCGCCTGCACTACCGGTCTACCGGACTGCCGCTGGTACACGTACTTGATACGGTCTGCAAAGATAACAAGATTGCCGACCTGATTGCTATCGGCGGAACAATGGACTACGTTATTCCTGACATTGACCGGTAAACACTGTTATGTATCACCCTAAATTAGAGAAGAAATATGTTTCTAGACTATTATAATCTACAGCCTCTCTTCATGGCCATCCATGCTGCCTTACGCAGTATCATGCCCGAAGGGTTAGCTATTTTTCTGGAAGGACTCGTGGTAGGCGTCATGATTCTGGTGCTTTATGCCGTCCTGGCCATCATCCTTATTTATATGGAACGAAAGGTCTGTGCAGCTTCCAGTGCCGTATCGGTCCGAACCGTGTCGGTGGAAAAGGAGGTCTGCTTCAGGTACCGGCCGACGTGATCAAGATTCTGACCAAGGAAATCATCGAGTTGAAAAACTCAGATCATTTCCTTTATAATCTGGCACCGTTCCTGGTCATTCTGGCCTCTATCCTTACTTCTCCTGCCTGCCCTGGAATAAAGGTGGAGAAATCCTTCACATGGATATCGGTATCTTTTTCGTTCTTGCAGCCTCATCCATCGGCGTACTGGGAATCCTTCTGGCCGGATGGAGCAGTAACAGCAAGTATACCATCATCGGAGCCGTACGAAGCGGAGCCATGATCATCAGCTACGAACTTTCCATCGGACTGACCGTCCTGACAATGGTTATGCTCAGCGGAACCATGGATATCCAGCAAATCGTCAGCGGACAGGCGACGGATGGAACATTTTCAAAGGACATATTCCTGCCCTTGCAGCTTTCATCATCTACCTGATCGCCGGTAATGCCGAAGCCAACCGAGGACCGTTTGACCTGGCCGAAGCCGAACAGGAGCTGACTGCCGGTTACCACACCGAATATTCCGGTATGCACTTCGGATTTTTCTATCTGGCAGAATATCTGAACCTGTTCATCACCGCCGGAATCGCCACTACCCTCTTTCTGGCGGATGGATGCCGTTGCACATTGCCGGACTTGACGCATTCAATGCAGTCATGGACTACATTCCCGGAGTGATCTGGTTCGTCGGAAAAACCTTCTTCATCGTATTCCTGCTCATGTGGATCCGCTGGACTTTCCCCCGCCTGCGCATTGACCAGGTACTGACTCTGGAATGGAAATACCTGATGCCGCTCTCACTGCTGGTTCTGCTGGTAATGACTTTGTGTAAAGTCACCGGATTAACATTTTAACCACCGATAAGAAAGGATTTGTAATCAAACATTATGGAAAGTTTTAACGAATATATCAAAGGATTCGGTTCGGGAGTAAAAAGTCTGCTGATCGGCATGCGCACCTCCATGAAAGTATTCTGGCAGCCTAAGGTCACAGAACAATACCCGGAAAACCGCCACACAACGCTTCATATTCCGGAACGCCATCGTGCCATGCTCGTCATGCCGCACGACAGTGAAAACCATCATCACTGCGTAGCCTGCGGTCTGTGCCAGATGGCCTGTCCGAACGGAACCATCAAAGTCACCTCGGAAACCCGCGAGGATGAAGACGGAAAAAAGAAAAAGTTTTTAGTGAAGTATGAATATAATCTGGGATCCTGCATGTTCTGCCAGCTGTGCGTAAATGCCTGTCCCCACGGAGCAATCCAGTTCACCAATGACTTCGAGAATGCAGTCTTTGAAAAGGAAAAACTCCTGCTTACACTAAACCATGAAGGTTCAACACTTGCTAAATAAAAAAGAGAGAACATGGAAATTACACTTCAAGAAATCGTATTCTACGTTGTAGCGGCAGCCATTGCGGTCTGTTCCGTATTAGCCGTCACAACCGGAAAAATCCTGCGCGCAGCCACCTACCTGCTGTTCGTACTGTTCGGCACAGGAGCCATTTACGGCATACTGGGATATACTTTCCTGGGAGCTGTACAGTTGATGGTCTATGCCGGAGGTATCGTGGTCCTGTATGTATTCTCTATTTTGCTGACACAGTCAGATAAAGATATGAAATATCGTATGAACCGCGCCAAACTGATCAGCGTACTGCTCACGACTCTTGTCGGAGCCGCTCTGGTTCTTTTCCTGGTACTTACCAACGGATTTGCCCTCAACATGATTCCACAGGGCGTGGAACTGCCGGTACGAGAAATAGGTCTCTCCCTGACCGGTACGGGAAAATACCAGTTCATACTGCCGTTCGAAGTTGTCAGTGTCTTACTGCTTGCCTGCATGATCGGCGGTATCCTGATAGCAAGAAAAGATAAATAAAAAGCTACGAATATGGAATTAGAAATACACGTAATACACTATCTGGTCATCAGTACCATCATGATGTTCTGCGGAATCTACGGATTCTTCACCCGCAAGAATCTGCTGGCCCTGCTCATCTCGGTAGAGCTTATGTTAAATGCCACGAACATCAACTTTGCAGTATTCAACCGTTACTTGTTTCCAGATCACTTAGAAGGTCATTTTTTCAGTTTGTTCGGTATCGCCATAGCAGCAGCAGAAACCGCTGTAGCCATCGCCATCATTATCAATGTATACCGGAATGTCAAACAGATACTGACTGATGACATTACCGATCTGAAAGGATAACTAAAAACAGCTATTGATTATGGAATATACAATTCTGATACTTGCACTGCCTGTACTGAGCTTCCTCATTCTGGGACTGACAGGCATGTACATGAAACATCGTACAGCGGGATGGATCGGTACGCTTTCCCTGGCAGGGGTAACCGTACTGAGTTATCTCACCGCCTTCAAATATTTTACGACGCCACGTACGGCTGAAGGAATATTCCCTACCCTGACTCCGTGGAACTTCCAGTGGCTTCCGTTTACCGAATCGCTTCATATTGATATGGGGATCCTGCTTGATCCTATTTCAGTCATGATGCTGGTGGTTATCTCCACCGTATCTTTAATGGTACATATCTATTCGTTTGGTTACATGAAAGGAGAAAAGGGATTCCAGCGCTATTATGCTTTTCTGTCCCTCTTTACCTTCTCCATGCTTGGCCTGGTGGTTGCAACAAACATCTTCCAGATGTATGTATTCTGGGAGCTTGTGGGTGTTTCATCCTACCTGCTCATCGGATTCTATTATACAAAACCGGAAGCCATTGCCGCCAGCAAGAAAGCATTCATCGTAACCCGTTTTGCCGACCTCGGATTCCTGATCGGTATTCTGATCTACGGTTATTACATGCAGACCTTTACCTTCACTCCGAGTGAAGAGCGCCTGATGCAGCTGGGAATGGTACTTCCGCTGGCTTTGGGACTGATGTTCGTGGGCGGTGCCGGAAAGAGCGCCATGTTCCCGCTGCACATCTGGTTGCCTGACGCTATGGAAGGTCCGACTCCGGTCAGCGCCCTGATCCACGCTGCCACAATGGTGGTAGCCGGTGTTTACCTGGTAGCACGCATGTTCCCGCTGTTCATCGGTTTTGCTCCTCACACCCTGCATCTGGTTGCTTATGTAGGAGCATTCACAGCCTTCTATGCAGCATCCGTAGCCTGTGCCCAAAGCGACATCAAGCGTGTGCTGGCTTTCTCTACCATTTCCCAGATTGGTTTTATGATGGTCGCCTCGGTGTCTGCACCTCGGCAAATCCGCATGAAGGAGGACTGGGATACATGGCAGGAATGTTCACCTGTTCACCCACGCCATGTTCAAGGCCCTGCTGTTCCTGGGTGCCGGATGTATTATCCATGCCGTCCACAGCAACGAAATGTCTACCATGGGAGGACTTCGCAAGTATATGCCCATCACACACATTACCTTCCTCATTGCCTGTCTGGCCATTGCCGGTATTCCTCCGTTCTCAGGTTTCTTCTCAAAAGATGAGATCCTGACAGCCTGCTTCCAGTTCAGTCCGGTCATGGGATGGATAATGACCATCATCGCCGGTATGACAGCCTTCTATATGTTCCGCCTTTATTACGGTATTTTCTGGGGAACAGAGAACAAGGAATTTCATGCCGAACACGTTCCGCACGAAAGTCCGCTGGCCATGACTTTCCCGCTGATGTGCCTGGCAGCCATCACAATCGTTTGCGGATGGTTACTGCCTTTCGGACATTTTGTTTCAGCAAACGGTGAAGCATACGACATTCACCTTGACACACAGGTGGCCGCAACAAGCATCATCGTTGCAATCATTGCCATCGCCATTGCAACCTGGATGTATGCCCGCGACAGACAGCCGGTAGCAGACATGCTGGCAACCCGATTCAGCACATTGCACCGTGCTGCATACAAGCGCTTCTATATGGATGAAATCTGGTTGTTCATTACCAAGCGAATCATCTTCCGCTGTGTTTCCACTCCGCTTGCCTGGTTTGACCGCCACGTGGTAGATCAGTTCATGAACTTCATGGCCTGGGGTGCCAACGCAACAGGAGAAAGCGTACAGCCCATGCAAAGCGGAAAGATCCAGAGCTACACCATGTGGTTCCTGGGTGGAATTATAGTATTAACTGTCATGTTATTAGTATTATGAATATATTAAGTCTATTTGTTATAATTCCCCTGCTCATGTTACTGGGTCTCTGGATTGCCCGTAACGTGAATCAAATAAGGGGTGTCATGGTAACCGGCTCTTCCCTGCTGCTGATTCTTGCAGCCTATCTGGCCGTATCCTATATCGGACTGCGCAATGAAGGAGCCACTGCCGAGATGTTGTTTACGGACAGCGTAGTCTGGTATGCACCGCTTCACATCTGCTATTCCGTAGGAGTGGACGGTATCTCCGTAGTCATGCTGCTGCTAAGTTCCATTATTGTGTTCACAGGTACTTTCGCATCCTGGAAACTCAAGCCCCTGACAAAAGAATATTTTCTGTGGTTCACCCTGTTGAGTACAGGAGTATTCGGCTTCTTCATATCTACCGACCTGTTCACCATGTTCATGTTCTATGAAGTGGCACTGATCCCGATGTATCTGCTGATCGGAGTCTGGGGAAGCGGCAAAAAAGAATATGCAGCGATGAAACTTACCCTGATGCTGATGGGCGGATCTGCCTTCCTGCTGATCGGTATTCTTGGAATCTTCTATGGAGCAGGCGGTGAAACCATGAACATTCTGGAGATCGCCCAACTGAAAATCCCGACCGAAATGCAGCGCATCTTCTTCCCGATGACCTTTGTCGGTTTCGGCGTATTAGGTGCCTTGTTTCCCTTCCATACATGGAGCCCTGACGGTCATGCTTCAGCACCGACAGCTGTATCCATGCTTCATGCAGGCGTACTGATGAAACTGGGCGGTTACGGATGTTTCCGCATCGCCATGTTCCTGATGCCTACCGGAGCTGCAATCTGGGGAGACTTCTTCCTGGTACTGACCACCATCTCCGTTGTATACGGTGCTTTCAGCGCTGTGGTACAGACCGACCTGAAATACATCAATGCCTATTCTTCCGTAAGCCACTGCGGACTCGTACTTTTTGCCTTGCTGATGATGACCAAAGTGAGTGCAACAGGTGCTATTCTCCAAATGCTGAGTCACGGACTGATGACAGCTCTGTTCTTTGCCCTGATCGGTATGATCTACGGACGTACACACACCCGCGACATCCGTCAGTTGAGCGGACTGATGAAAATCATGCCGTTCCTTTCTGTCGGTTATGTCATTGCCGGACTTGCCAACCTCGGTCTTCCGGGATTAAGCGGATTCATTGCTGAGATGACAGTCTTTGTCGGTTCATTCCAGCATGCAGATGCCTTCCACCGTATCTGTACGGTGATCGCCACCATGAGTATCGTTATCACGCAGTCTATATCCTGCGTGTTGTCGGAAAGATCCTGTATGGAACCTGTACAAACCCGGAACACCTGAAACTGACCGATGCGACATGGGATGAACGTTTCGCCGTGATCTGCCTGATTGTGGCCGTTGCCGGATTAGGTCTGGCTCCTTACTGGGTAAGCCATCTGATCAGTGGAAGTGTAGAACCTATTATTTCACAACTTTGTCAATTGTAATGCATTATGGATATACTGACAACCTTACACACTATGCAGGCAGAAATAGCTCTGGCGGTCATTCTGATCGTTGTATTGCTTACTGACCTGTTCCTCAAGACTCCTTCCCCGAAAGTCATGCAACGGCTTTCGTGTGTATTGCTCGTCTTGCTGCTTCCTGTCACCCTTACCAGTCCGTATGAAGTCGAAGCATTCGGCGGCATGTATCAGAACACTGCAATGACTTCCGTTGCCAAGACCCTGCTCACGGCAGGTACTCTGCTCGTTTTCCTGCAGGCCAATCCCTGGCTGGAACGTGAAGATACACGCCACAAGGCCGGAGAGTTCTATCTTCTGACTCTCTCCACTCTATTGGGAATGTTCTATATGATCAGCGCAGGTAACTTCCTGCTGCTTTATGTCGGACTTGAACTGGCCAGCATCCCGATGGCTTGTCTCGTAGCATTCGACAAGTTCCGCCATCACAGTGCAGAGGCCGGAGCCAAGTTCATCCTCTCTGCCATGTTCTCTTCTGCCCTGATGCTTTACGGGCTGTCTCTGGTATACGGAACTTGCGGAACCATGTATTTCGCCGACCTGAGCCAGCACATGACAGGTACTCCCCTTCAGATTCTGGCAATCGTTCTGTTCTTCGCCGGAATGGGATTCAAGTTAAGTCTGGTTCCATTCCATATGTGGACTCCCGATACCTACGAAGGCGCTCCGACCTGTGTCAGTGCTTACCTGTCCGTCATCTCAAAAGGAGCAGCTGCATTTACGCTGTTGAATGCGCTGGTAAAAGCCTTCGGTCCCATGGCAAGCCAGTGGGAAGATCTGGCAGCCGTCGTGATCATTCTGTCCATCACACTGGCCAACGTACTTGCCCTCCTGCAACACGACATGAAACGATTCATGCATACAGTAGTATCTCACAAGCCGGCTACCTGATACTGGCCGTACTTGGAACTCCCTCTCAGGCGCAGGAGCCATGGCATATTATGTAGCTGTCTACGTGGTAGCCAACCTGGCCGTCTTCGGTGTGATCAGTACAGTAGAACAGAATTGCGGAGGAAGAACCGACCGCGAAGCTTACAACGGATTCTATCAGACCAATCCACGGCTGAGTCTGGTCATGACAGCCGGACTGTTCTCACTGGCCGGAATTCCCCCGTTCGCCGGATTCTTCTCCAAGTTCATGGTCTTTGCAGCCGCTTTCCATGCCGGTCATTGGATGATCGTTTTCCTCGCACTGGTAAATACCGTGATCTCACTTTATTATTATCTTCTGGTTGTCAAGGCAATCTTCATCACTCCGGCAGAAACCAATCCCTTGCCGAAGTTCACTAGCTCCGGTGCGGTAAGAGCGGCTCTGGCAATCTGCCTTGCAGCAATCTGCCTCATAGGAATATGCCCACAAGCCTTTGACTGGATGACACAAGCTGCACAATATACTTTTGGCCATATCGGATAAATAAAAATATGACCTTGCCGTATTCTCAGAACGTTGGGAATACGGCATTTTTATTTTTATGGCAAAGAAAAGCATCCGAAGTTTTTTATCACTTTTTCGAAGAAAATGATGAGACATCTTATATTATTCCCTATCTTTGCCTAAAACAGACATCAATATGCAAACAAGTGACAGCATCATAATCATCCCGACTTACAATGAAAAAGAAAACATTGAAAATATCATCCGGACCATTTTCAAGCTGGAGAAATATTTCCATATTCTGATCATTGAAGACAACTCACCGGACGGGACGGCTGATATCGTACGCCGTCTGCAACAAGAGTTTCCCGAACGCCTGTTCATGATTGAACGGAAAGGAAAATTAGGACTTGGAACAGCCTACATTACCGGATTCAAATGGGCGATCGAACACAAGTATGACTACATCTTCGAAATGGATGCGGACTTCAGTCATAATCCCAATGACCTGCCCCGCCTGTATAAAGCCTGCCATGATGAGGGCGGAGACGTGGCAATCGGCTCCCGGTATATCAGCGGAGTCAATGTGGTCAACTGGCCCATGGGAAGAGTACTCATGTCATACTTTGCTTCCAAATATGTACGTTTCATTACCGGTCTGCCCATTCATGACACGACAGCGGGCTTCAAATGCTACCGCCGCGAAGTGCTGGAAACCATTCCGCTGGACAAGATCCGTTTCAAAGGGTACGCCTTCCAGATAGAAATGAAATTCACTGCCTACAAATGCGGATTCAAAATTATAGAAGTACCCGTCATCTTCATCAACCGCGAACTGGGAACTTCCAAGATGAACAGCAGCATTTTCGGTGAGGCCGTATTCGGTGTGATTAAACTAAAATGGGACAGCTGGTTCCGAAAATATCCTTCCAAAATAAAAAACTAAGAAACATGCGTACGTGGATACATCATGCAACCATTGTAAATGAAGGACGAAAATTCGTCGGCTCTGTAGTAATAGAAAATGAAAAGATAGCTGAAATACTGGAAAACGGACAAACTCCGGCATCACCCTGCGACAAAGAGATTGACGCTACGGGATGTTATCTGTTGCCCGGCGTGATCGATGATCATGTACATTTCCGCGATCCCGGACTGACTCATAAAGCCGACATGGCTACAGAAACAGCGGCAGCTGCCGCCGGAGGAGTCACCTCTTTCATGGATATGCCCAACTGTAATCCGCAGACTACAACCCTCGAAGCACTGGACAACAAGTTTGCTGATGCAGCCCGGAAATGCCTGGTCAACTATTCTTTCTATTTTGGAGCAACCAACAACAATGCTGACCAGCTGGCCGCTCTTGACAAGACCCATGTATGCGGAGTCAAACTCTTCATGGGAGCAAGTACCGGAAACATGCTGGTCGACCGCATGGAAACCCTCAAAAGAATCTTCTCTGAGGCAGGGATGCTGATTGCTACCCACTGTGAAGACCAGAATATCATCCGTCAGAATACAGAACTCTTCAAACAAAAATATGGAGAGGATCCCGATATTTCCTGCCACCCGCTCATCCGCAGTGAAGAAGCCTGCTACCGTTCTTCTTCTCTGGCTATACAGCTGGCCAAAGAAACCGGAGCACGCCTGCATGTCCTGCATGTAAGCACAGCACGCGAGCTGGAACTTTTCGAAGACCGTCCTCTCGGGGAAAAGCGCATCACTTCGGAAGCCTGTGTGTCTCATCTCTTCTTCTGTGACGAAGACTACAAGACGTTGGGAGCACGCATCAAATGCAACCCCAGCATCAAGACGAAACAGGATCGGGATGCCTTGCGCCAGGCACTCGCCACAAACCGGATTGACGTGATCGGAACAGATCATGCCCCCCATCTGCTGAGCGAAAAGGCAGGAGGAGCCCTGAAAGCGGTATCTGGCATGCCGACTCTCCAGTTCTCCCTGATCAGTATCATGGAACTGGTGCGCGAAGGAGTCCTGACCATGGAACAGCTCGTCCAGAAAATGTGTCACGCTCCGGCTGAACTTTTCCAGATTCAGGGTCGCGGTTTCATCCGAACCGGCTATCAGGCCGACCTCGTACTGGTCAATCCGAACAAAGAATGGACCGTCACTCCCGAGTGCATCCAGAGCAAATGCGGCTGGAGTCCGATGGAAGGACAGCGTTTCCATGCCCAGGTTGAGAAGACCTTTGTCAACGGATCTCTGGTCTATGACAACGGACAACTCCACAAGGAAGTACGCGGACAGGCTCTGACTTTCCGGAGAGCTCTTTAAAGATTAAAACGAAATGTGATTCTTATGGGTATTACAACCGTTACTTACGACATTCACGACCTGGCTGAATACATCAACTGGATTTATTTTTTCCATGCCTGGGGATTTCAGCCACGGTTTGCAACTATTGCCGATATTCACGGCTGTGATGCTTGCCGTGCCGGATGGCTGGCTTCCTTTCCCGAAGCCGACCGTGCCAAGGCAGCAGAGGCTATGCAGCTGCATAAGGAAGCCAACCGCATGCTGAACGCCATAGATGGAAAGTATAAAGTGTATGCCGTCTACCGGCTGATGGAAGCCAATGCCGACGGAGACAACCTGATCCTTGCCGGTCATCGCTTTCCGCTCCTGAGACAGCAGACCCGCATTCATCCCACAGATCCGTTTCTCTGTCTGAGTGATTTCGTCCGTCCGTTGAGTTCCGGAATTGCCGATACCGTAGGAGCGTTTGCCACAACCATCGACGAACGCATGGAAGAGCCTTACCAGAATGATGACTACAAGCATCTGCTGGTCAAGACACTCGGCGAAAGACTGGCGGAAGCTGCTGCCGAAAAACTCCATGAATTCATCCGGAAAAAAGCATGGGGTTACGCACCCGACGAACAGCTGACCATGAAACAGCTGCTCAATGAAGACTATCAGGGCATACGTCCCGCTGTCGGATATCCCTCCTTACCCGATATTTCGGTAAGCTATCTGCTGGATGAACTGATCGACATGAAGCGCATCGGCATTCATCTGACTGAGAACGGCATGATGCAGCCTCATGCTTCCGTATGCGGTCTGATGTTCTCGCATCCGGCTTCCCGCTACTTGCGGTGGGAAAAATCGACGAAGAACAGTTGAAAGACTATGCTGAACGAAGAGGTTTCAGCGTAAAAGAAATGAGAAAATATCTATCTGCCAACTTACAAGACTGACCATAAGCCATGATTCTGCTGAGAGTTTCCCTGTTCTTTATCGTCCTGCTGTTATTGCCCGACTGGTATATCTACAAAGCATACATCCGCCATCAGTCCAACAAATTATGGAAACAACTGTTCGGCATTCCCAGTGCGTCCCTGTTGCTGGTACTGCTGATATTCATTCTGTTCAAGGACAGCATACAGCAACACCACTTCGGAACTTACCTGATCATTACATTATGTATCGCTGTTCCCAAAGCGGTATTTGCACTGTTCAGCCTGCTGGTGCGGGGAATTTCCAACCTGCTCCGCATCCGGCTTCCTCACGGATGGATTGCTCTCCTGCCTGCACTGGCCGCCTTTGGCTACATATTGTTCGGTGCAGTCCGGGGAAAAGAGAACTTCAAGGTACATCAGGTTACTTACGTTTCGCCCGATCTGCCGGATGCTTTCGACGGATACCGCATTCTCCAGTTGTCCGATATCCATTCGGGAAGCTGGAAAGGCAACGGCCATGCCCTGCAACGGGCCATCGACTTATGCAATGACCAGCATCCGGATCTGGCGGTATTCACCGGTGACCTGGTCAACAGCCGTGCGGACGAACTGACCGAGTTCGTTCCCGTCCTGTCACAACTCCGTGCAAAAGACGGAGTGTTCTCCGTCTTGGGAAACCACGACTATGGCACTTACACCCGATGGGAATCCGAACTTGACCGGATTGCCAATGTGGACAGCCTCATCGTCCGGGAAAACCGAATGGGATGGCAAATGCTGATGAACAGCCACCGCATTCTGCACCGGGGAAACGACTCCATTGCACTGGCCGGCGTGGAAAACAGCGGAGCTCCTCCCTTCCCCGACTACGCCAACCTGACTCAGGCACTTCAGGGAACTGAAGGAATGTTCAAGATCCTGCTCAGTCACGATCCGACACACTGGCGCAGAGAAATATTGCCGGAAAGCGATGTTCAGCTCACCCTGTCGGGCCATACACACGACATGCAGATCCGGCTCTTCGGTTTCTCTTTCTCCCGCTTCGTTTATCCGGAGCACTGCGGCATGTACCTGGAAGACGGACGAGGCCTTTATGTGAACGTAGGTCTGGGCTATGTTCTTTTCCCCATGCGCCTGGAGCGTGGCCGGAAATTACACTTATCACCTTACGCAAAAGTAGTATTCAATCAATAAAAACCAATAAACAATGAAGATCTTATACATCATTTACCAATCTGCATCGGTCTGCCCATCTTTCTGGTTCTGACCATCCTCACGGCACTGACTACAATGATCGGATGCTGGCTGGGAAACGGACATTTCTGGGGATACTATCCCGGAAAAATCTGGTCTCAACTCACCTGCTGGCTGTTTCTCCTGCCGGTTTCCGTAGAAGGTCACGAAAAGATCGACCACCGCACATCGTATGTTTTCCTGGCCAATCATCAGGGAGCATTCGATATATTCCTGATCTACGGATTTCTGGGAAGAAACTTCAAATGGATGATGAAAAAAAGTCTCCGCAAAGTTCCTTTTGTCGGAAAGGCATGCGAATCGGCCGGTTTCATTTTTGTAGATAAATCCAGCCCCAGAAAAGTTTATGAAACCATCAAACACGCAGAAAAAGTGTTGCAGGGAGGAACCTCCCTTGTGGTTTTCCCCGAAGGACGACGCACCTTCACGGGACACATGAACGAGTTTAAAAAAGGCGCTTTCCTCCTGGCCGACCAATTACAGCTGCCCGTCGTTCCGATGACCATCGACGGATCGTTTGACATACTGCCGAGAACCGGCAAACTCCTTTCCTGGCACCGGCTCAAACTGACGATCCACACGCCGATCTATCCCAAGGGAAAGGGAGAAGAAAATCTGAAAGAACTGATGACCGAATCCTATCAGGCCATCGAGAGCGGACTCCCCGAAAAATATCGTAACTGAAAAAAAGGCATACAGACCGTGCAACCGCACCTCTCTGTATGCCTTTTCTTTATCAATGCATCTTCTCCATATTGCTCCGCGCCACCATCAGGAATTCCCTGACCAGCGGATCATTGCGGAACGATTCCGGCGCCTTGTCCACAATTTCCTTCATCAGAGGAGTCAGAATCGGATAGGGCATGCTGTTGCACCACAAAATAAATACTCCGGGGCCCAGCACATTGTCATAGTTGGCTCCAATGAAATCCTTCACCAGCGTATTCATCTCGTCCGACAAAGCCAGGCGCTTTTTCTCGATTTCCTGGTGAACCGTCATCAGATCCTTACCGTCCATGATCATGCGGCTTTCCTCACGCTCCACTTCGTATGCGCGGTCGTCCAGTGAATTTTTCTGCATGATAAAATCATTGAAACTGTCATTCAGCGGAGTTCCCTTGATGGTGATGCCTGCATTGTCAATATTGATATTGATTTTTCCTTGTTCAATGACGAAAGCATGATGCATTCATCGTCCATAAACAGAGTAGCCAACATCGTTGAATCCGCTTTTCCCTCCATCTTGAACAGGCCGTGAATCACCTCTGCCGAGTCAATATTTACCCATTTGTCACCTGCCGGCACTTTGATAAACAGCATCTTGCCGTCCAGCAATGAAACGGAAGATACCCCTTCTATTCTGTATTTCTTACCGCAAGAAGCAAAAAGCACAGCACAAAACAGGAAAAAATAAAGTTTATACATGCTCGCGATACTTTATTTGAATTACGCGACAAAGGTATAATCTTTGTCGTTTTGACAAAAGAAAATTACCAAAATTTAAACTTAAATAGAGGATTATTACTCTTTCGGAACAGTTCCTGAAAGTGGCCGAAAAGGGAGTGTGACAGACTGTAAGCAAAAGCATCGGGGCAAAAAGAAAGCCCGCCGGACTTTCCGGTTTCCTTTTGAATCATTCTGACAGAAAAGACTTACACGCCCGGATCTGATCCGGCCTCATCCGGAAAGCAATCCGGAGATAAAGCGATATTTTATGCAATCTTTTGCATACAGATGCAGAAATAACGGTTCATTATGCAGAAATCATCAGGCCGTTGCGGTGCTTTCGACAGCCCGTTCCGGCCAAAATGTACGGTCAAACCAAGGAAAACGACCGCACGAATCTGGAAGAACGGGCAGACATCGGCTCCGAATGTTCCTTTCGCTGCTCCAGATGCCTCTTTTCTGATCCGGATGAGCAGCCTGAATATGTTAAATTTTCAGCTAACAAACTCAAGTACAAGCGAATAAGTAATTTTCCGTTCGCGAATTGGCTTCTCCCTGCACCTCGGGACGCAAATCAGCGACTCTCACAGGCCCGAATATGCAAAATGTCAGCCGGATGACAAAAGGATAACAGGCTGGATAGATTTAATTATTGAAAAGTTTAAAAAAAAATCACCCTCCCCCAAAAATGTAATCACATTTTTATATAATTTTGTACGAAATCATAATATAAACTAATACAATGAGAAAAAAACTACTCTTTCTTACTTGCATTGCAATAGTTACCATTTGCATTGGAATTCTATGCATAGCATGCGGTAGAGAAACTTCTGTAAACCGTATGGGAAAGCAGTTGTATACAATGGTAGAGCTTCCCCATAAAGTTTTTTTGTTAGATGATTCTACAACTCAAATAGTAAATCATATTCAGACATATGAAAGAAACGATTCTCAACTTCTTGCTCTGTACAATGAACCTATAAATAACATTTGCATCTTTGATGTAAAAAGCGGCAAGGAAATTCAGAAAATACAATTCCAGAAAGAAGGTCCCAATGCATTAGACCCTAATTTTTGTGGTTTCCTGATACATAATAAAGATTCTATTTTTATGTATCATACCTGGCTATGGCAATTAGACTTATTCAACGAAAAAGGTGAATTACAAAAGAAATATCAAATAAAAGACTATCCCCTGGAATCAGGATGTTCATTCAGACGTCCCGATATATTACCATATTCTGATACTCCTATCAAGAAAGTGGATAATTATATTATATTACAAGGACAAGGATGTAATGTGTGTGATTCCCAATCCAACCAGATACCTGAAGGCGTCACCTTACTTCTTAACCTGAAAGACAGTTTGGTACGTCATGAAAACGGCTATCCGGAAATTTATAATCAAAAAGGAATATTGGCAAACTTTTGCTATCGGGTTGTACCTTATGATCTCAGTCCTCAAGGTGAAATGGTAATAAACTATCCGGCAGACGACAGCATTCGGGTTTTTAATATCCACACTAAAAAGACCCAGTGCTACTTCGCAGGGTATTCCAAACCTTATACCATTCACCCAGCCCGTTCTGAAAAAGAAGTAGACCGAAGCATAATGGAACAGGTTCAATATACATCAATTTACTACGACAAATGGAATCAGCTGTATTACAGACTCCTGACTTTACCTCTGTCGGATTATGATGTCAATGAAAAATCAGCTCCAAAACGAAACCTTGCTGTCATAATTCTTGATAAACACTTTCAGAAAGTCGGAGAATACAACATCAAAGAACCAAGCAACCGGTTCAGCCGGGCTTTCGTCTCTTCCGAAGGTCTTCACATCAATATCCTGTCGGATAATGACGACTATTTGACTTTTATTACAGTTAAACCCAAGAAACTATGAACATAAAGAAGTGGCTTCCACTATCAGATGTAATGTAAATTCAAACAATTAAAAAAGAATCATATGAATTTGAAGTTTATTCTTGCTTTATCTATCGGAATTGTATGTGGAGCATGCATTAAACAAACTTCAGAAAACCGTATGGGGAAGCAGTTGTATACCATGCAAGAGCTTCCTCATAAAGTATTTTCTCTGGATGACTCTACGACACAAGTAATTTCACATATCCACACATATGAAAAGAACGACTCTCTATTTCTTGCCTCATACAATAACCCACTACATAACATTTGCATCTTTGATGTAAAAAGCGGCAAGGAAGTCCGCAAAATACAATTTAGGAAAGAAGGCCCCAACGCTTTGGATGGAAATGTTTTTGGATTTCTGATACACAATGAAGACTCGATCTTTGTATATCATACCTGGCTATGGCAACTAGACCTGTTCAATAACAAAGGCGAACTCCTCAAAAAATACCGCCTAAAAGATTATCCTTTACAAAAGAATTGCCACTTTCGGTGTCCCGAAATATTGCCTTGTCCCAATACACCCATTAAAAAAGCAGATGAATACATCATACTGCAAGGACAAGGATGCAATGTGTGCGACACTCAGTCCAATGACATTCCGCAAGGTGTTTCGTTGCTTCTGAATTTGAAAGACAGTATTGTATATTATGCAAACAGTTATCCTGAAATATACGGGAACAAGGATGCAGTATGGCAACCTTTTGCCTATCGCGTTATACCATACGATTTAAGCCCCGCCAATGAAATGGTGCTAAGTTTTCCGGCTGACGACAGCATACGGGTATTCAACATCCACACCCAAGAAACGAAAACCTTCTTTGCAGGATACTCCCACCCCTATTCCATACGTCCGGCCAAAAGAAACTCTATGGCTGATATCATGCGCAACGTAGCAGAGCAGGTTCAATACACAGGTATTTATTATGACCGCTGGAATCAGTTATATTACAGACTGCTTACGTTACCAGAATCAGAATGGGACGGAAATACCCGCGCCTTTCCATCCCGCCATCTGGCTGTTGTCATTCTTGATAAAGATTTCCAGAAAGTAGGAGAATATAATATCAAAGAAAAAACAAATCGCTATGGATCTTGCTTTGTCTCTCCAAAGGTCTTCATATCAATATCCTGTCGGATAATGACGACTATATGACTTTTATAACGGTAAAACCCAGGAAACTGTAAACAGAATACCGAATCTTATATCAAAAAGAGTCCTGCATTCCTGCTTTCAGAGGAATGACAGGACTCTTTTTCGTAAGTTTTCCTAATATTTTTATTACCTTTGTATTTTAATTACCTGCATAAATTTATCTAAACTAAAAATAGAATGAAAAAACTGAAAGTACTAGCACTCGCACTGCTTTGTGCGGCATTTTCACCGGCAAAAGCCGATGAAGGAATGTGGCTCCTGCAGATGATGCAAGAGCAGAACCTGGCCGACAGAATGAAAGCTCAGGGCCTGAAAATAGACATTGCCAGCATTTATAATCCGGAACAACTGACATTAAAAGATGCAGTCGGTATCTTCGGAGGAGGCTGTACGGGAGAAATCATTTCACCCAACGGACTGATCCTGACCAACCACCACTGCGGATATGGAGCTATCCAGCAGCACAGTTCCGTGGAACACGACTACCTGACTGACGGATTCTGGCAAAGAGTTATCAGGAAGAAATCCCTACTCCGGGCCTGACATTCCGTTTCGTTGAACGCATCGTGGATGTAACGGAAAAGTAAACGAAGATGTAAAGAAAGGAAAAGTAACCGAAGCTGAAACCTTCGGCAGCAAATACCTGAAAGAACTCGCTGAAAAAGAACTGAAGAAAAGCGACCTGAAAAAAGCTCCGGGCATCACGGCTCAGGCACTGCCTTTCTACGAAGGTAACCGTTTCTATCTGTTCTACATCAAGACATACAAGGACGTTCGTATGGTTGCCGCTCCTCCTTCATCTATCGGTAAGTTTGGTGGAGAAACCGACAACTGGATGTGGCCGCGTCACACCTGCGACTTCTCCATCTTCCGTATCTATGCAGACAAAGACGGAAATCCGGCAGAATACAGCAAGGACAATGTGCCCTGAAATCAAAGAAATACCTGACCATCTCTCTGAAGGGATTGCAGGAAGGCGATTATGCATGATCATGGGATTCCCGGGAAGCACCAGCCGTTATCTGACCGAAAGCGAAGTGCGTCTCCGTATGGAAGCTACCAACGTGCCGCGCATCGAGGTTCGTGAAGCACGCCAGAACGTACTGCGCAAGGAAATGGCTGCCAGCGACAAGGTACGTATCCAGTATGCCAGCAAGTTTGCCGGTTCAAGCAACTACTGGAAAAACTCCATCGGTATGAACAAGGCCATTGTGGACAATAAAGTATTGGAAACAAAAGCTGAACAGGAAAGCCGTTTTGCACAGTATGCCAAGGAAAAGGGTAATGCAGATTATGAAAAGGTGGTCGGACAGATTGACGAATACGTCAAACGGGTTATGCCGATCCAGACACGCAATACTTACTTCAGCGAAACTTTCCGCAGCGGTATCGAATTCAGTGCACCTCAGGCTGCCTTCGATGAGCTGAAGACTGCTTTGCAGAAGGAGAACAAGAAGGACATTGCCAAAGCACTGGAAACACTGAAAAAGGAATTCGCCAACATCCACAACAAGGACTACGACCATGAAGTAGACCGCAAGGTTGCCAAAGTGCTGATCCCGCTGTATGCTTCGAAAGTTTCTGCGGAAGCTCTGCCCGACTTCTACCAGACCGTACAGAAACAGTTCAACGGCGACTACAATGCTTACGTGGATGCTTTGTATGACAACAGCATCTTTGCCAGCGAAAAGAACTTCGATGCATTCATGGCCAACCCGACCGTTGAAGCAATCGACAAGGACCTGGCTGTACAATACACCGTTGCAAGAAATGCGAAGTATAAGGAACTGGCTGACCAGCTGAGCAACGTAAGAGGTGACATCAACCTGCTTCACAAAACTTACGTTCGCGGTCTGTGCGAAATGTATGCACCGACTCCGAAAGCTCCGGATGCAAACTTCACGCTTCGTCTGACTTACGGAAACGTGAAATCCTACGATCCGAAAGACGGAATCCACTACAAATACTATACAACCCTGAAGGGAGTAATGGAAAAAGAGGATCCCAACAACCCGGAATTCGTCGTACCGGCCAAACTGAAAGAGCTTTATGCTTCCAAGAACTTCGGACGTTATGCGTTGCCTAACGGAGAAATGCCGGCTTGCTTCCTGACAACCAACGACATCACCGGCGGTAACTCCGGATCACCCGTCATGAACGGCAACGGTGAACTCATCGGAACTGCTTTCGACGGTAACTGGGAATCACTGAGCGGCGACATCAACTTCGACAACAACCTGCAGCGTTGTATTGCCGTAGATATCCGTTATGTCCTGTTCATCGTGGAAAAACTGGGAGGATGCAAGAACCTGATTGACGAAATGAACATTGTAGAATAAACGATGAAGAAAACAATCCTATTCTCACTTTTAAGCGTTTTCACAACCTTCGCCAGCCATGCTGACGAAGGGATGTGGATGCTGACCGACCTGAAAAGCAGAATGCTGCCGTCATGTACGATCTCGGACTGGATATCAGCATCGACAAAGTGTACTCCCCCGACAGTATCAGTCTGAAGGATGCTGTCGTTCACTTCGGAGGAGGATGTACCGGTGAAGTCATTTCTCCGGAAGGTCTCGTACTGACCAACCACCATTGCGGATATGGCTACATCCAGCAGCACAGTTCGGTGGAGCATGACTATCTGACCGACGGCTTCTGGGCCATGACCCGTGAACAGGAACTTCCCTGCGAGGGACTGACCGTTACTTACATCGACCGTATCCTCGATGTGACGGACTACGTGATGGAACAGCTGCAAAAAGATGAAGATCCGGAAGGACTGAACTATCTGTCTCCTTCCTACCTCAGCAAGGTGGCTGACCGCTTTGCCGAGCAGGAGAAAATCCACACCGACGAGTTCACCGTACTGGAACTGAAACCGTTCTACGGCGCAAACAAATATTACCTGTTTGTCAAGACCGTCTACAAGGATATCCGAATGGTGGGCGCACCTCCCTCTTCCATCGGTAAGTTCGGTGCCGACACCGACAACTGGATGTGGCCGCGTCATTGCGGTGACTTCTCCATCTTCCGCATCTATGCCGACAAGGATGGAAAACCGGCCAAATACAGCGCAGACAATGTTCCGCTGAAAGTCAAGAAACACATCGCCATCAATCTGAAAGGTGTCAAGGAAGGTGACTTCACTTTCGTGATGGGTTTCCCCGGACGCAACTGGCGCTACATGATCAGCGACGAAGTGGAAGAACGTATGCAGACTACCAACTTCATGCGTAAGACCGTCCGCACCGTACGATTGAATAATCTGCTGGAAGAGATGCTGAAAAGTGATAAAGTACGCATCCAGTATGCCAGCAAGTATGCATCTTCTGCCAACTACTGGAAGAATGCCATCGGCATGAACGAAGGACTGATTCACCTCAATGTGCTCGACACCAAGAAGCAGCAACAAGAAAAACTCTGGCATACGGCCGCAAAACAGGGAACAGATACTTATC
>ENA-OQHA01000476-OQHA01000476.1-human-gut-metagenome-genome-assembly--contig:-NODE-476-length-19979-cov-4.730657_pt1 | contig 19979 bp, 29 predicted proteins | sample MGYA00242558_ERZ504707 | MGnify/ENA primary metagenome ERZ504707 (study PRJEB26092, sample SAMD00036197) | human gut metagenome | host: Homo sapiens | study: EMG produced TPA metagenomics assembly of...
CGCCAAGCACTGGCCCAAGCCGGCCTCTCTGGACGCCGTCGAGGTGGACAAGGACGATCAGGCACTGAAGTCGATTCCGCCAAGTTCCCGGCCCAGTTCACCCGCACCTGGATCGTGCGCACACCCTGCGCTACGGCGAGAACTCCCACCAGCAGGCCGCCCTCTACATCGACCCGCTCAACCAGACCGGTTTCGCCCACGCCGAGCAGCTCGGCGGCAAGCCGATGAGCTACAACAACTACGTGGACGCGGACGCCGCCTGGCGCACCGTATGGATATGCTCCCGCCATTGCCGTGGCCGTAGTCAAGCACAACAATCCGTGCGGTCTGGCCATCGGCGCGACCGCGGCCGAGGCCCACAAGAAGGCTCACGCCTGCGACCCGATGAGCGCCTACGGCGGTGTGATCGCCTGCAACTCCAAGGTCACCCTTGAGATGGCCGAAAGCGTGCGCCCGATTTTCACCGAAGTCATCGTCGCCCCCGACTATGAGCCGGCCGCGCTCGAACTGCTGCAGACCAAGAAGAAGAACCTGCGCATCCTCGAGGTGGCCGAGCCGCCGAAGGGTCACGAGGCCATCCGCCAGATCGATGGCGGCCTGCTTGTGCAGGACACTGATCTGATCAACGCCGTCGGCGACGATCCGGACGCCTGGAAGCTCGTGGCCGGCGAGGCCGCCGACGCTGACACGCTGAAGGACCTCGTGTTCGCATGGCGTGCAATCCGCTGCGTGAAGTCCAACGCCATCCTGCTGGCCCACGACCAGGCCACGGTTGGCATCGGCATGGGCCAAGTCAACCGCGTGGACTCCTGCCATTTGGCCGTCGAGCGCGCCAACACGCTGGCCGATGGTGCCGATCGCGCCACCGGTGCGGTCGCGGCATCCGATGCGTTCTTCCCGTTCGCCGATGGTGCCAGGTGCTTATCGACGCGGGCGTCAAGGCCATCGTGCAGCCTGGCGGCTCCATCCGCGATGAGGAGGTCATCGAAGCGGCCAAGAAGGCCGGCGTGACCATGTACCTCACCGGCACCCGCCACTTCTTCACTGATCGGGACTCTCTGAGGGGAGCAGCTCAGCCAAAACGCACAAAGGTGGGATTCCGCCTGACCCGTCAACGGGTCCAAGCGGAATCCCACCTTTGCTATTCGCCTGCTATTGTGGTCACGTAACCGTTCGACAGAAGGAATCGCAACATGCACAACCATCCCTATGTATCCGAAGCACATGAGGGCAAGCCATGGTTTGAATGGTGCGTACTCGGCGTCGTCGCCGTCATCACACTGCTGGTTGCTTTCGGATATACGATGCCGCCACGGTCATACTTGCCGTGACGGCCATCATCACCGGGCTTGTTCGCCTGATTCTTCAGGACAGAAGCCCATGGAAAGTGCGCTCAGTGGCGTTCGACTCCTTCATCGGCATCGCCTTGGGAATCGGCCTGCTGATTACCTACTTCAGCTTCTTTGGACTCTTCGGCAACATCTTTTTCCGCTGAATCGCCATCAGACGAGGCGGCCTGATCGAAGAATTCGCCATCGTCGAGCGTGTCCGCGTTTGCATCGGCATCCGTCTGCGGAAGATCGGCGGCAGCCGGCACTTTGGGAGTGGTCATCATCTGCGCGATGATCATGACCAACGCCACCACAGCGGCGGCCAAGACCGGCTAATCCAGAATACCCACAGCTGCTGCAGCGGATTTTGCGTAAGACCCTCATTCATCGCGGCCAGTGCGATGCCGGTGGAACGGGCGGGATTGAGACCGGCACCGGTAACCGGGTAGCTGATGGCGGTGGCCAGACCATAGGCAAGACCCATGGCAATGACATGACGGTCCGAGGACTCGCCGTGATCACCCAGAGAAGACATGGCGGTGGCAACGACAATCAGAGAGGCAACGACCTCGACGACAATCGCCAGCGTAATCGAGAACGTAATGCCATACTGGGTCAGCAGCGAGTAAGACACGGAGCCGTTTTCGAAACCGTTAACGGCCGGAGTCAGCCACACTTTGGCAGCTACCTGCTCGGATGTGGGCAGCAGCTTGACCACGGCGAAGCGGCGGCGATGGCACCGATGACCTGAGCGATCACATAGAGGATGCCATCCAGGATTTTCGTCTTGGAAACCAGCACGGAGGCTACGGTGATGGCCGGATTCAGCTGGCCACCGGACACGCGGGAGAAGATGGCGGTGACTGCGGCATATGCCAAGCCGGTAGCCAACGCGAAGAACACGATATTGATGCCATACACGGCCGAACCCCATGTGGAGAAGGCGTAAATGGCAAAGCACAGCAGGAAGCTGCCGGCCAATTCGGCGCACACGCGCAGAGCCAGCGGCTGTTGCTTGGTTTCTTCCATGATTGTTCATTCCTTTTCATCTGTTGGAAAACGGGCGAACCCGCACAAACGGTTGCCAGTCTAGCAGCAGTCCTACGTTGCGGTATGATATATAGGTTGGAATTGACTGGGATTCCAGTCCGCCAACTCTGAAGTATGTATACAAATCGACAGTCTCTGCGATGACAGAATCTGTCCGGCCACGTTGGGAGAACGATGCCAAACGCATATTCCCGCGCTGCGAAAGCGCAAGACGATTCCAATTCCATTCGACTCCAGAAGCTGCTTGCCCAAGCGGGATTCGGTTCCCGCCGCAAGTGCGAGGACATGATCACCGAAGGCCGTGTCGAGGTCGACGGTGAACTGGTCACCGAGCTCGGAACTCGCGTTGACCCTCATAAGCAGCAGGTGCGCGTAGACGGTTCGCGCGTACGCGTCAATCCGAACCACGTCACTCTGGCGCTGAACAAGCCCCGCAAGGTGCTCTCCGCCATGGACGACCCGAAGGGCCGCTACACGCTGCGCGACATCGTGGGCGACAAGTACGAGCGCATCTTCACATGGGCCGTCTCGACTACGATTCCGAGGGTCTTATCCTCATGACGAACGACGGCGAGCTCTCGCAGCACGTCATGCACCCCAAGTACGAGGTCGAGAAGACCTACGTCGCTACGCTGGAAGGCAAGATCTCCGGCACCGTGTGCCGTCGACTCGTGACCACCGGCGTGCAGCTCGACGACGGCTGGATCAAGCTCGACCACTGCGCGATCATCGACTCCTCGCGTGACCACACGATGGTCAAGGTCGTGCTGCACTCCGGCAAGAACCGCATCGTGCGCCGTATCTTCGGCTCAATCGGCTTCCCGGTCAAGCGCTTGGTGCGCACCCAGATCGGCCCGATCAAGCTCGGTGATTTGAAGCCCGGTTCCTACCGCGTGCTGTCCCAGACGGAAGTCCGTTCGCTGTCCAAGGAGGTTGGTCTGTGATTCGCGTTGCCATCGACGGCCCCGCCGGCGTGGGCAAGTCGTCCACGTCCAAGGCGCTGGCCAAGTATTTCGGATACGCCTACCTTGACACGGGCGCGATGTATCGTGCCTGCGCTTGGTGGTGCCTGAAGCAGGGCATCGATCTGGACGCCGAAACCGTGGATGAGCGTGTCATCACCGAAGCGGTGGGCGAGTTCTTCACCGGCGACCATTTCGATATCTCCGTGGACCCGGACAACCCCCGCGTATTCGCCGACGACGAGGACATCTCCGAGGCCATTCGTTCCTCCGAAGTCTCCAGCCATGTCTCCAAGGTGTCGAACGTCATCCCGGTGCGCAACGTGCTCATCGCCGCCCAGCGCGCTACATCGCCCGCGAAGCGTCGGCCGACTCCTTCTCCGGGGGTTTGGGCATCGTGGCCGAGGCCGCGATATCACCACCGTGGTGTCCCCGGACGCGAGGTGCGCGTGCTGCTGACCGCCCGTGAGGAGGTCCGTCAGGCCCGTCGCACCGGCCAAGCCGTCAAGGGCGTGGGTGCTGAGGATGTGGCTGCGCGCGACAAGGCCGATTCCAAGGTCACCAGCTTCCTGACCGCCGCCGATGGCGTTACCACCATCGACAATTCCGATTTGGACTTCGCCCACACGCTCGATCTGCTCATCGGTCTGGTCGAGGACGCCATCGAGAACCAGGAGTACGAGCAGTATGCCGCCAATCTCGAAGGCTATGAGCTGGACGAAGGCGATGAGGATCTGATTTCCGGCCGCGGTTTCACGGAAGGCGCGCGCAAGGCCGGCCCCAAGCCGGTGGGTGTGCTGGCTGTTGTAGGCCGTCCGAACGTGGGCAAATCATCCCTGGTCAACCGTATCCTCGGCCGCCGTGCCGCCGTTGTGGAAGACACGCCGGGCGTTACGCGAGACCGTGTGAGCTATGACGCGGAATGGGCCGGCACCGACTTTAAGCTGGTGGACACGGGCGGCTGGGAAGCCGACGTGGAAGGCATTGAATCCGCCATCGCCTCACAGGCACAGGTTGCCGTGACCTTGGCCGATGCTGTGGTATTCGTTGTCGATGGTCAAGTGGGCATGACCACCACCGATGAGCGCATCGTCAAGATGCTGCGTGCCGCCGGCAAGCCGGTCGTGCTGGCCGTCAACAAGATCGACGACCAGGCCAGCGAATACCTTGCCGCCGAATTCTGGAAGCTCGGCCTCGGCGAACCATACTCGATTTCCGCCATGCACGGCAGGGGAGTGGGCGACCTGCTGGACGTCGCGCTCGACAAGCTCAAGCAGGCCGAGAAGACTTCCGGCTACCTCACGCCTTCCGGCCTGCGCCGCGTGGCTCTGGTGGGCCCGCCCGAACGTGGGCAAGTCGTCTCTGCTCAATCAGCTGGCGCGCGAAGAACGTGCCGTGGTCAACGATTTGGCCGGCACTACGCGCGACCCCGTCGACGAAATCGTCAACATCGATGGCGAGGACTGGCTGTTCATCGACACGGCCGGCATCAAGCGACGCCAGCACAAGCTCACAGGCGCGGAATATTATTCCTCTCTGCGCACGCAGGCCGCCATCGAGCGCTGTGAATTGGCGCTGATCCTGTTTGATGCTTCGCAGCCGGTATCCGATCAGGATTTGAAGGTCATGTCCACAGCCGTGGATGCGGGCCGTGCGATCGTGCTCGTGTTCAATAAGTGGGATGCGATGGACGAGTTCGACAAGCAGCGTCTCGAACGCCTGTGGAACACCGAATTCGACCGTGTGATGTGGGCCGAGCGTGTGAATCTGTCCGCCAAGACCGGCTGGCACACCAACCGTCTGACGCGAGCCATGGATAAGGCCTTGGAATCCTGGGATCAGCGTATTCCTACAGGCAAGCTCAACGCCTTCCTCGGCAAAATTCAGGCCGCCCACCCGCACCCGTTGCGTGGTGGCAAGCAGCCGCGAATCCTCTTCGCCACGCAGGCATCCACGCGCCCGCCGCGTTTCGTGATCTTCGCCACCGGCTTCCTCGAGCACGGCTACCGCCGCTACATCGAGCGTTCCCTGCGCGAGGAATTCGGCTTCGAAGGCACGCCGATTCAGATCTCCGTGAACATCCGCGAGAAGAAGAAGCGGAAGTGACACGCGCGTAATTTGCCAGATTTCAAATATCTGGTAAATTATCTACTCGGTGCTTTTGCACCATCGGGCCGTAGCGCAGTTTGGTAGCGCACTTGACTGGGGGTCAAGGGGTCGCGGGTTCAAATCCCGCCGGCCCGACCGATTAGCCCCGGAATTCCGCCACTTTTGAGTGGTTGTCTTCCGGGGCTTTTCCGTTTTCAGACAACATAACGACGGACTTACCTTTGTAAGCCATTCGTAATGGATTAAACACGGACTTCATCTTGGCGTGTTATTGGAATTATCACCGACAATTCACCGCCTCCGCACCCCCCCGTCGTATGCGTTTGCCCCAAACAGGGACTAGACTTGTTCCTATTGATTTGACGAAAGGGACCCGAATTGACCGAAATAAACGATAAGGCCCAACTGGATATCACCGCCGCCGGCGACACCGACGCCGTCACCTCGGATACCCCCGAAGAAACCGTAAACACCCCCGAAGTGGATAGAGACTTTCGAGCTTTCGGCCGCCAAGATGCGCGAGCATGGCATGAGCGAAACCGCCATCAACCAGTTCCGCCATTTGTATGACGTATGGCGCCATGAAGAAGCCTCCAGCTGGATTCGCGAGGACGACATCGAGCCGCTTGGCCACGTGCCCAGCTTCCACGACGTCTATGAGACCATCAACCACGACAAGGCCGTGGACGCCTTCGCCAAAACCGCATTCCTCAAGCTCAATGGCGGTCTGGGCACCTCCATGGGATTGGACAAGGCCAAGTCGCTGTTGCCGGTGCGTAGGCACAAGGCCAAGCAGATGCGCTTCATCGACATCATCATCGGTCAGGTGCTTACCGCTCGCACCCGCCTGAACGTCGAACTGCCGCTGACGTTCATGAATTCTTTCCGCACTTCGGCGGACACGATGAAGGCGCTCAAGCATCATCGCAAGTTCAGCCAGCATGACGTGCCGATGGAAATCATCCAGCATCAGGAACCCAAACTCGTGGCCGCCACCGGCGAACCGGTGAGCTACCCCATGAACCCGGAGCTGGAATGGTGCCCGCCCGGCCACGGCGACCTGTTCTCCACCATCTGGGAGTCCGGCCTGCTTGACGTATTGGAGGAGCGCGGCTTCAAGTACCTGTTCATCTCCAATTCCGACAATCTCGGTGCACGCCCCTCGCGTACGTTGGCCCAGCACTTCGAAAACACAGGTGCCCCGTTCATGGCCGAAGTGGCTATCCGCACCAAGGCCGATCGCAAGGGAGGCCATATCGTGCGAGACAAGGCCACTGGTCGCCTGATCCTGCGTGAAATGAGCCAGGTCCATCCGGATGATAAGGAAGCGGCCCAAGACATCGCCAAGCATCCTTACTTCAACACCAACTCGATCTGGATTCGCATCGACGCTTTGAAAGACAAGCTCGCCGAATGCGATGGTGTGTTGCCGTTGCCGGTGATTCGTAACAAAAAGACCGTGAATCCCACGGACCCGAACTCCGAACAGGTGATTCAGCTGGAAACCGCCATGGGTGCCGCAATCGGTCTGTTCAACGGTTCCATCTGCGTCCAAGTGGATCGTATGCGCTTCCTTCCGGTGAAAACCACCAATGATTTGTTCATTATGCGTTCCGATCGCTTCCACCTGACGGACACGTATGAGATGGAAGACGGCAATTACATCTTCCCGAACGTCGAACTTGATCCGCGATACTACAAGAACATCCGCGATTTCGACGAACGGTTCCCCTACGCCGTGCCATCTTTGGCCGCAGCCAACTCGGTTTCCATTCAGGGCGACTGGACATTCGGACGTGACGTCATGATGTTCGCCGACGCCAAACTTGAAGATAAGGGTGAGCCGAGCTACGTGCCGAACGGCGAATACGTTGGCCCGCAAGGCATCGAACCGGACGATTGGGTGTGATTTACAACACGGTCGAACGATAAAAAAGATATTATTTTTGTGAAATGGCGCTCAACTGTGGAAAAAGCCTCTAAGATAGAGTGAGTGTGGGGAAACTCATACGCACTTATAACGAAACAATAACTATACGTGAGGACTAATGGCAGAGGGCACAAGCGGACGTCGGCGTTTTTCCGACAAATGGGGCAAGCACGAGCTGGACGTACTGGCTGTGTTGTCATCCGCGTTCCCGCAATGGCTCACATCCCGCCAAATTGCGCAGCGCGTCAAGCTTACGCCGACTCGTATGGAGAGCTGGCAGATCAGCCGCCAAGGCCGCGTTCGCCAAGCAGTTCCAGCGTGATCGCGCCAAGCTCGCTGCGATGGGCATTGCCATCGAATCACGGCAGCCTGAGTACTCGTCCAAGTCGGAAGGCCAGGACTTCGCGTCCTATCGTCTGCAGTTGGGCGACGAACCGCGCATCCGCCTGATGTTCGAGCCGGAAGATATGCCGGTGCTTGCCGCCGCCAACTATCTGGCTCGTTCGATGTCGATTTCCTCCGAGCCGGATCAGTCCCAGCTCGCCCAACATGCGTCGCGCACCACGCCGCGTGTGCCGCAGACCCCTATTCCCGGTCTCGGTTTGGATTCGATTGCGCCTGGCTTGGGCACGCAGCCCATTCCGGACTCGCTGGTCAAGGTTATCGATTCGCGTCGCTTTGCCGCCACCGTTGATGTGGACGGCGAACACCTGAACGTGGCCTACACCGATTCCGACGATTTGGCCATGTTTGTGCTGGAGCATCCGGGTGCCACGATTGTCAGCCCGCAGGAGGCTGTGGACGCTATCATCGCCGCCTGCACGCCGCCAGCCGATTCACTCTGGCTGACGAATCCGCCAGCCCTGTAAGCGCCTCGGTGGTTTCCCCGTCGATTAGTCGCGATGTTCGTGAGCCGGGTGATCCCGAGTCGATCAAGGCCCAGAACAAGAAGAACGGCCCCGCTTTCCAAACGGGCAGCGAGGTGGATCGTCGCCTGCGTCTGATGCTGTTCCTCTCCGCTCACCTGGGTGAGGAATTCTCGATGAGCGAGCTGGCCGAGCGCTTTATCGGCAAACCAAAGAACGACGACGAGCTCAAGAAATTCGTCAACATCATTCATAAGGACATCAACACCCTGACCACCGTTTCCGACGATGGTGAGATGGCTGGCAGCCAGTTCTTCGATATCGACTGGCCGCTGCTGGATGCCGAGGGTATTGTTTCCGCCACCAATTCGTTGGGCCTTGAACGTCTTGCCGGCATTTCGCCGCAATACCTCAGCATGCTCACCGCCTCGGTCAGCTACTTGGCGCATTCGCCGTTACTGCCGGACAAGCAGCGTGGGCAGGCCGAATCCCTGTATGAGCGTTTGCGCCGCCATGTCAGCCCGGGCCAGACCCCGTGGCTGAGCCTGACCGGCTATGAGCTGGAGCCCCGAAGCTTCTCCATCGTCAAGCGCGCGATCAACACCGATTCGCTGTTGGACATGGAGTACTCCGACGGTACCGGTAGTACCCGTCGCAAGCTGGTGGCCCCCGCCAAGATTTTCATCGACGAAGGCGTGTATTATGCCGCCGTCTACACGGATGTCGGTTCCGCCGCCCCTAAGGACAAGAAGGCCTACGTCTCCAAAGACAAGACCATCGACAAGGCGAACGGCAAGCCGCGCATCTGGCAGGTGCTGCGCTTGGCCCGTATCGAAAAGGCGGAACTGGTCAAGCCCACCAAGCAGATCAACATCCCGAACATGCCGGTGAGCGAACTGCGCAAGTGGAGTTTCGACAACGGTACCGACGCGGTGTTCATCACCGATCAGCGCGATCTGGCATTCATCAAGACATTGCCGGGCGCTACCGTCGAACAATGCGGTGCCGGTGAAAAGGTGCATCTGACCGTTTCCTCCGACTCCTGGTTCGTGGCCTTCTGTATCGCACACGCGCGTCATATCACGCGGTCGCCCCGGAAACGTTGCGCACCATGATCGTGGCACGCGCCGAACGCGAACTGAGCATCAGCGAGAACAAGTAAGGAGCCTTTCATGCCTTGGTGGATATGGCTGATTCTGGCCCTGTTCATGCTGGCCATGATTGTTGCCGGACTCATCTATGCAGCCCTTCATGGAATCCGTGCCTTGAAAGACATGTCCGACATCGGCGGCCAGCTCGGTGAACGCGTGGCCGCGATGGGGGAGTCTGGCACCTCTGCCGACACCAGCGAGCCGCCTCTGTTCACTCAGCCGCTCAGCGTGGCACAGAATCGTTATGCCGAGGCCCATGCGGACGTGATTCGCAGCAAGGCCGCCAAGCGCGAACGCCACACCCAGGCATGGGCCCGCTGGAAGCGATTCAACAACTAACGGAAAGCAGCAATGGCACGTCACCAACACCATAAGGGCAATGCCGATTCCCAGACGCTGAGCCCTTCGCAGCGGTACGCATCATTCCAAAAAGTCCAGCGCCATCGGGCGTCCGCAGCAGCGCGATTCGCCGAATCCCTGCCCTTCGAACTGGACGACTTCCAGACCGAAGCCAATGACGCGCTCGAAGCCGGCAGCAACGTACTGGTCGCGGCCCCAACCGGTGCCGGCAAAACCGTAGTGGCGGATTTTGCCATTTATCTCGCCCAGGAACGCAACGTCAAAGCCTTCTATACCACACCGATCAAAGCGCTGAGCAATCAGAAATACCATGATCTGGTCGACGTGTACGGCCCGGACAAGGTAGGCCTGCTCACCGGCGACACCTCGATCAACTCCGAGGCGGACATCGTGGTCATGACCACCGAAGTGCTGCGCAACATGCTCTACGAGCGTTCCACCACGCTGAACGCACTGCGCTACGTGATTCTCGACGAAGTGCACTATCTGGCCGACCGGTTCCGCGGGCCCGTGTGGGAGGAAGTCATCATCCACCTGCCCAAGACGGTCAAGATCGTCGGCCTGTCCGCTACCGTGTCCAACGTGGAGGATTTCTCCAACTGGATTGCCTCGGTGCGAGGCGACACCAAACTGGTGATCAGCGAACACCGCCCCGTGCCTTTGGAACAGCACGTCATCGTGCAGGCGGACGAACACACCGAGCCTGAGGTGCTGGATCTCTATCGCCGCGACGGCAACGGCGAGCAGACCACCAAGCTCAACGCCGAACTCATCAACCGGCTCGACCAGTTGGACCGCAAGGCCGCACGCCGGCGCGGCGAGGAACGCCCCGATAAGCGCAAGGGCTTCGGCAGAGGCCGCGGCGGCAAAGGCGCCAAGGGCCATGCCCCGAAAGCGGAACGCCACACCCCGCGCCGCTGGGCCGTGGTGGACGAGCTTAACTTTCTGGGAATGTTGCCCGGCATCTACTTCATCTTCTCGCGCAACGGTTGTGACCAGGCCGTGGAACAGTGTATCAACGCTGGACTGGAGCTCACCACCGATGAGGAAGTGACCAAGATTCGCCGCATCGTGGATGAGATGGTGGAGGGGCAACTCACTCAGGAAGACCTGAAAGCCCTGCAGTTCTCCAAGTTCCGCTTTGCGTTGGAAGAAGGCTTCGCTTCGCATCATGCCGGCATGATTGCCCTGTTCCGCCAGATAGTCGAACGATTGTTCGAAGAAGGTCTGGTCAAAATGGTGTTCGCCACGGAAACACTGGCCTTGGGCATCAATATGCCGGCCCGCTGCGTGGTGGTAGAGAAACTCGAGAAGTTCGACGGTACCGGTCATGTGGCCTGACGCCCGGCGAATTCACGCAGCTCACCGGTCGTGCCGGTCGCGCGGCATCGACACCATCGGCCACGCCATCGTGGTTGACCATCACGGTTTTGTGCCCGCCACGGCCGCCGCGCTGTCATCCAAGCGTGTCTACCCGCTGCACTCGAGCTTCCGACCCACGTTCAACATGGCCGTGAACCTGCTCAACTCCAGCGACTACGAGACCGCGCACGTTACCCTGGACCAGTCGTTTGCCCAGTGGGAGGCCAACGAATCGGCCTGGCAGCTGGAATCGCAGATCAACACACTGAAGAACGCGCTGGCCGGATACGAACAGGCGTTCGCATGCGAACACGGCGACTTCAAACAGTTCATGACCCTGCGTATGGAGCTGAGCGACATCGAAAAGGAAGGCCGCCGCAAACTGAAGCACGAAGTGTTCCTGACCGATCAGGAGCGTTCACGCGCCTTCCAGAACCTTGACCAGCGCATTCGCGATTTGCGCAAGGCGGAGCACGAGCATCCATGCCGCAACTGCCCGGACCTCCAGCAACACCTCAAGTGGGGCCACCGCTGGGCCCGCGAGACCCGCGAACTGCAGCGCGTCACCGATCGCTACGACTCCCGTACCGTCCGTGGCCCGTCAGTTCGATCGCATCTGCGATATTCTCACCGGGCTTGGTTACCTCGAACGTCATGTCAATGCGGCCGGCCACATTGACATGACGTTGACCGAAAAAGGCTCGCTGCTGCGCCGCATCTACAGTGAACATGACCTGGAACTGTGCGAGGCGCTGCTCGCCGGCACGTTCGACAAGCTCGACGCCAACGGACTGGCCGCTGTGCTCTCTTCACTGGTATACGAGGCCAGACGCGGGGGAGACGGCGAACCGAGGCACTACCCGGGCGGCATCTCCGGGCCCATCGCAATCGCTTCGTCCAAGCTCAAGGGCATCTGTGAAGACATCGATATCCTGTGCGAGGATCACGGTCTGGACGAGATGCAGCGGCCGGACTTCGGCATTCTCGACATCATGTATGAATGGGCAGATGGCGGTTCGCTGGGATCGTGCCTGTACGGCACCGACATGACCGGCGGCGACTTCGTGCGCACTGCCAAACGACTGGCTGACGTGCTGCAGCAGATCGCTGTCGCCCAGCCGCTGCCGTTCGACGGGGGAGAGCGGCTGGCAGGCCTCGCCCACGAAGCGGCCGACCGGGTCAATCGTGGCGTGGTGGCCTACTCCGGCGTGGACTGACGGGGGGCCGTTTGATGGGAGTTTGTCAGCCGACGTCGGAAGCTTGGAATAGCGGCCAAGTCCGAACTGTTGCGTAAATTAGTAGGGTTAAAGATCTTTCAAGGAGGATGCCGATATGGCAGAACGTAGCCTCAGGGGCATGAGCATCGGAGCGAAATCACTGGAGTCCGACGACAACGTCGATTTCGCCGCACGAAACGATGTGGCGTATGTATGCCCGAAGGGCCACCGCACCATCCTGCCGTTTGCCGAGGGTGCCGAAATCCCGGACGAGTGGGAGTGCCGTTGTGGTTCCGTGGCCCACCGTGAGGGCGACGCCGACCGTGAGGGCGACGAGATCAGCAAACCCACCCGCACCCACTGGGACATGCTGCTGGAACGCCGTAGCGAAGAGGAACTGGCCACCCTACTCGAAAAGCGCCTGCAAATGCACCGTGACGGTTGGATTCCTGACTACGAGTGATCTCCTACTGAACAACACGTGAACTTGATGCCCAGTCATCCCGACTGGGCATAATCATTGTTGGAACAAGTCGCATATCGTTTGACGACCATTCAAAGCAGTCGACATGAACAAAGGGGAGTGGAATCTCAATGGCACAGCATCCGATGAAAGTGGTCCTGTTGGACCTCGACGGCACGCTTACCAAGTCCGACGGCGGCATCATCGCCTCCGTCGTCAAGACGTTCGAGGAATTGGGTCGCCCGGTTCCCGACGATGCCGAGCTGCATCGTTTCATTGGTCCGGCCATCATCGAATCGCTGCGACGCAACCATGTGCCGGAGGATGAGCTTGACCGGGCGGTCACCATCTACCGCAGCTACTATGCGGATCGCGCCGTGTTCGATGATCCGAACGAGCCCGGCAACAAAGTTCCCGGCCGCTTGGTGAACGTCGTGTTTCCCGGTATCCGCGAACAGCTGCTCAAGCTGCGTGCCGACGGCTATTATCTGGCGTTGGCCAGCTGCAAGCCCGAGTACCAATGCGTTCCGATCTGTGAGCATTTCCATCTGACCGAGCTGTTGGACGGCATCTATGGCGCATCCAGGGATAACTCTCGTTTGGACAAGGATCAGGTGATTCGGTACTGCTTCGACAAAATCGGTTTTGATGCTGCAGCGGGGGACAAGGCCGTGATGATCGGCGACCGCTACACCGACATCGACGCGCCCACGCCTGCAATCTGGACGCCATTGGCTGCCGCTGGGGCTACGCTCCGGCCGGTGAGATGGAAGAACACGGTGCCTACGAAATCATCGAGAAGCCCGAGCAGATCGAAGAAGCCGTAAACCGTTATTTCCAAACACACTGAAACACAACGGCGAGGACTTCTTATGATGGGATGCGATGGAGCCTGCGCCGCGGGCTTCGACCTGGTTTTCATCGGTTTGCCATTGCTGTCGCTGTATGAGATTCCCATGCTGATATGGTTCATTTGGCGAGCATTCCACTGGAAACGAGATGACAAGGATTGGCTGAAAGGCACGGCGATTCTTGCAATTGCGGTGGTCGCTCCGGTGCTCCTTTGGCTGTCGGCCTGGTATGCTCCGGTGCTCCTTTGGCTGTCGGCTTGGTATGCGTGGACTAGTTGATACAGGCGACCGAATCCTTGTCAAGGATAACTAATCTGACATAACGTACATTATCGGTTATTTAATATCATCTTTATTCCGGTGAGAAGCAACACCTAAACGCCTATCCATTTCGGTTTCTGAAGCGTTGCGTGCCTGCAGATACATGGCGATGATTTCCAGCAGCACCAACACAAATATGATGATTGCACCGGGCAATTGCGCACGATCATAGAACGCGAGCATATCCGCGTCCATCAAATCCGCTGTAAACGTCAACACGGGAAACGGGATCAGTGCCGCCGCAAACGACAGGAAATGCGTTTTCACCATCGCCCAGTCGACCGGATCGACCGGCGGTCGCCGGCGTCTCGGCGTGAACAGATGGCCTCGGCTGACCGTTATAGTGATGATGGACACAGCAAAGATGACGGCGACCATCCACAGAACGCCCGGCAACAATCCGACAACAATCCCGTTCACCCGGTCCTCCAATCAGCCATAAATCACCTCAACATATAAAAACATAAAATGGCAGGCAACAAAAGCAACACATACAACAAAGCGACCTGCCGACCAAAGCCGGCAAGTCGCCAACAACCATACATGTATCAGGCGGTTGCGCGTTGCAAGCGCTGTGCCTCGAGCTTCTTGCGCATCCTCATGGCAGTCAGTTCATCAATCGGACGGCCCGTGGCAATCGTCAGCGGCTTGGCCTCAAGATCAACATATTCTTCCTGTTCCAAGGCCGTCTCAATCTGGTGCCACAACGAACCCACCGACACGGCGAACACTGCCTTACCGCTTTGCAACAGTTCGAGCATCTGTTCGCTGGTTGTGCATTCATGTACGTTTTGACCATCGCACATGATGGTCACATTGGCCAGCTGATCGGTGCTGCGTTGAGTCAAGAATCCGATGGCCGCCGTTACGTTCTGCAGATTCACACCGGCATCAAGCAACTTCTTGGATACAGCGAGAATCACCACATCCTTAAACGAGTATAGTCGTCGTGAACCGGAGCCATGAGACGGCGTGATGGACGGCTCAACAATCTGCTTGCGTGCCCAATAATCGAGCTGTCGGTACGTGATGCCGGCCACCTTGGAGGCCACAGTGCCACGGTAGCCGCGCTTGATCTCCTCAGTATCGACGTTGGAGAACAACTCCCCCTGAATCGCGTCAGCGTTCAGATTCTGACGGTCCTCAAGCGAAACATGAAGATGCAGCCCGGTCTGTCCCATGGCACTCCCCTAACTCATGCGTGTCTCGCATATGACTCACACTGGTGTAATCACATGATTGCAATTTCTGCAATCAGTCTAACCCCGTGCTGGGTGTGGACTATTGGGAAATAATGGCAGATTTCGTGAAGAACACGAGGCGGAATTTACCGATCATGATTTCGTCGCCGTTCTTCAGCGTCGCCTGATCAACACGCTGACGGTTCACGTAGGTGCCGTTCAGACTTCCTGCGTCAACCACAAAGAACTGACCGTTGACCCTGCGGAACACGGCATGCTGACGGGATACGGTGGAGTCGTCGAGCAGAATATCAGCTCGCGGATCACGGCCGACGGTGATTTCATCCTCGTCAAGCAAGTAACGAGAACCTGAGACCGCTCCCCTGGCGGAAATCAGCAATGCCGTTCCCTCGGACAATCTGGTGATGGTGTCCAGATCCTCTTGAGTCAGCGGTCGATCGCCGGTGGTGGTAATGGGCAGTACATTAATCGCGGGCAGGCCGATAATGGTGGTTTCGCCTGCGCTAGGAATCGGGTTGGTCATAATCCCCTATTCTACCGTCTTTGCATACTGGTTTTGCGTAGCTTCGCGTACTTCGTCGATAATGATGCTGTCAGAAGGCTGTACATTGACGTTGGACCCGTATTTCACCTGGAGCTGAGCGCCCACACCGCCGGCGATATCGACTGCGTTGGACAGTTCCTGCGGATTGCCAATGGCCTTCACCGTGTATGTGGGCTTGATGGTGGTGCCATCCACGATCAAACCTTCCTCGGCGTCCTGAATGTAGGTGGAGGTGATGACGCGCACGTTATTGATGGCGATTACCTCGGCACCGGCATTGCGAAGTTCCTCGATAAGGTTGAACATGATTGAGGCGTCCACTTTAGTCGTCAAGCCTCGTCCGATTCGGATGGTCACGCCTTGACCCTTTGCCGGGAGTCTGCCGGAGATCAAGCCGCTGGTCTCCTCGTTTTGCTTGGCGATCTTACGCGCCTGCTCCTGCTCGTTAGCCGCCGATTTCAGCGAGTTGAGCTGGCTGTTCAACTGGGTTTTACGCTGCTCGAGATTGGAGATTTGCGTATTCGACTCGTTCAGCAGCCTTACCAGTTCACTCTCGTCCATCGTTTCGTACGTGGATTTAGTGTTATTGATCTGGCTCATGTAGGCGAAACCCAACAACGCGCACATCAGAGCGATGAGAATCGAGGATAGTAACCGTGATTTGTTGCTGGCACGGTTGAGATCCTTCCGGGGCTTCTTACGCACCGTGGGAAACGACCCGGTTTCCATCCGGTCGTTGACCTTGTCTTGTGCATGCTGGTCGCGCATTTTCTCCAGCATGTTGTCTGATTGTGCTTTACGTGCCATACGTCAGTACCCTTGTCAGCCTCGGAAGATGAAGCGTCTGATCGCGGACACGTTGGAGAAGATGCGGATGCCGAGTACGACGATGACGGCTGTCTGCAGCTGCGAACCGACGCCGAGCTGGTTGCCGAGGAACACGAGCAGTGTTGCCGTCACCACGTTGGCGAGGAAGGAGATCACAAACACGCGGTCGGAGAAGCTGCGCTCGAAATAGGCTCGCGCGGCACCCAGCAGGGCGTCAAGAGCAGCGACCACCATAATCGGCAGATAAGGCTGCACGATGATCGGAATGTCCGGCTTGACGAACACGCCGATGACGACGCCGATGATCAGTCCCAGAACGGCTGCCATTATTCATTCCTTTCCGCGTACTTCACTTCGCCAGTGACTGCTGCCTCAAGTGTAATCGAATTGGATTTGCTCACCTGCGGGTAGATACCGGCTTCCTTGAAGGAATCGTAAAGACTTGCAAGTTTCTTCTTCCCCATCGCTTCGGCCAAGGCGCTCTTATCGCCTATGGCTTCAATGGTATAGGGGCTTTGTATCGCGGTCATGCCGATGAGAATATGCCCGCCGGCCTTGCGTATCGAGGTTTGCGCGCCGAGCCTATTACCGTTGATGGCAATGGCTTCGGCTCCGTTTTGGAACATCAGGGAGACCAGTTGCTGCAGATCCAGATCGGTGATGACTCGGATGTTCGTGGAGGTGCCGACTCTCGTCGAGGAGGATTGATCCGACTGGCTTGCCGCGATTGGATCGGCCAGCGTCATGGTGATTCCTTCGCCTTCGACACCGTGCACCATTGACCATTTCGTCTTGGATAAGCGTATCGCTTTTCACGCTGCCGGATATTTTCTTGGACTGTTCGTCAACTTGGGAGCGCAAATTATTGACGTCCGTGGTGAGTTCGTCTATTTGCGAGTTGCGATTCTCCAATTGCGTGGCCAAAGTCTGCCGTACCTGCTTACGCGGATCGGATTGCAACTGTTGCACGAATAGCTGCAGGCAAAGCCAACGCCGACGCAGATGATGAATACGACGATGCGATTAAACCAGATGGAGAAGGTCGAACGATGCTCATGGACCAGTCGTGAGTCGGAGAACATCGGATCCATCGGACGATTGACAAGATCATCGATGAGCTGAAGCGAATCGTCGTTGGTTTTACGGCGACGTCTGGTGCGGATGGCGGCGGCGTCATCCGGGGAAAGCGCATGATGTGATTCCGCGCCTCGGACTGAGTGGGAGAACACGGCGCGGCGTCGTACCGGCTCATTCTCCTTGGGTACGGGGAATGAGACCGGGGCCGTGGCCTCAAGCGCCATACTTCTCCCCCAGTTCCTTGCGTAGCATCCGACGCCTGCTTGGTATAGATATATCCGGCGAGCAATACATGGCGATACCCCAGATGCCGGCGGCCAGCGCGGCGATGTAGAGCAAGTGGAAAAACGTACTGGTGCCCAAATCGGCGAAAATCAGACCGACGATGGAAATCATCAGCAGCGCGGTACCGGCCTTGCCCACGAAATGCACGGGCAGCGGACCATAACCGTACTGGGCAAGCCATAGCACCTGAATCGCCATCCACAGATCCCTCAGTCCCACGATAATCAGCATCCACCATGGGATGATGCCAGCGACGCTGAGGGCCAGAATCGAGCAGAAAATGAGCAGTCGGTCGGCGATCGGATCAAGAATCTGACCGATCTTGCTCACTTGGTTGAATCTGCGCGCGATGATGCCGTCGAGTCCGTCCGAAGCCGAGGAAATGGCGATCAGGGCTAGCGCCGCAATCATCTCGTGCTTGGAGATCAGCACGCTGATGAAAGGAATCGAGATGATTCGCAGCGCGCTGATCAAATTGGGCACGGTGAAATAGATGTCACGTGCTTCCGGACTGTATCTGGTGTTGACTTTCTGGTTGGTCATATCGACTAACAGTCTACATGCGGGAGGCTTGTAGAGCGGTAACGATGATGCCGCGTGCGCCGACTTCGTACAAATCATCCATCAGCTGGTTGACCTTGGCCTTGGGAACCATGACTCGCACGGCGTTCCACTGTTTATCGTGCAGCGGGGAGATCGTCGGGCTTTCAAAGCCGGGGGTCACAGCCACGGCGGCGGCGACCTTGCTGATCGGAATGTCATAGTCCATCAGCACATACTGATGTGCGGTGAGCACGCCTTGCAGACGGCGGGTCAGCACGGCCAGACGTGGGTCCTGCTCGTTCAGACGCGGCGAACGAATCAGGCAAGCTTCGGAGTGCATGAGCGGTTCGGCAAACACGCGCAGGCCGGCGTTGCGCAGGGTGGTACCGGTGGAGACCACGTCGGCGATGAGATCGGCCACGCCCAGCTGCACGGAGGATTCGACCGCACCGTCCAGATGGATGGTCTCGGCCTGGATGCCGTGCTCGACCAGATAGTCGTGTACGAGCTTATCGAATGTGGTGGCCACGCGCTTGCCTGAATATCCTCCAGGGTGGTGATCGGGGATTCGTTCGGTGCGGCGAAACGGAAGGTCGAGGTACCAAAGCCGAGCGGCATGTGCTCGAGCGCGGCGGTACCGGAGTTCTTGAGCAGATCCTGGCCGGTGATGCCGACGTCGATGGCGCCGCGGCCCACGTATACGGCGATATCGAGCGGACGCAGGTAGAACAACTCGATGCCATTGTCGGGATCTTGCACGACCAGCTGGCGAGGGTTGGTGCGCAGACGGTAGCCGGCCTCGGCCAGCATGTTCCACGCGGGTTCGGATAGCATGCCCTTGTTGGGCACTGCGATTCTCAGCATTTGCGTTCCTCTCACAGGTGCTTGTAGACGTCCTCAAGCGTCAGGCCGTGCTTGATCATCATGACCTGGACGTGGTAGAGCAGCTGGCTCATTTCCTCGGCGGTGCGGTCCGCACCCTCGTATTCGGCGGCCATCCAGGTCTCGCCGGCCTCTTCGATGATCTTCTTGCCGATGAAGTGGGTGCCCTTGTCGAGCTCGTCGACGGTCAGGGAGCCTTCGGGGCGGGTCTGGGCCTTTTCGGACAGTTCGGCGAACAGGGATTCAAACGTCTTCATGTGATTCAGGTTCTTTTCTTGCGGTTATGGATGAAAGGTGGATTGCGGTTCAGGCTTGGAGCTCAGGCCTTGAACGCGGCCTCGGCCTTGGCGCGGATGTCGTCGATGGCTTGGGCAGGATTCTCAGCGCCGTACACGGCGGAACCGGCAACGAGCACGTCGGCACCGGCCTCGGCCACGATGTGCGCGGTCTTGGGGCTCACGCCGCCATCGACTTGGATGCGGGTCTTCAAGCCACGGCGGGTGATCTCATCGCGCAGGCGGCGGACTTTGGACATCTGGTTGTCGAGGAACTTCTGGCCGCCGAAGCCGGGCTCAACGGTCATGATGAGACCATGTCGAACTCGTCGAGGATATCGAAGATCGGCTCGACCGGTTCGGCCGGACG